>OMDO01000445.1_pt1 | contig 27611 bp, 27 predicted proteins | sample 1674051 | NCBI WGS metagenome assembly OMDO01 (sample SAMEA103958138, study PRJEB25191) | human gut metagenome | biome: human-associated habitat [ENVO:00009003]; feature: intestine environment [ENVO:2100002]; material: feces | place: Germany | collected 2013/2015 | reverse complement strand
TCGCGCAGCTCCTGCCGAAGCTGCTGAAAGGAAGCATCTGTGCCGCGGCGGAATGCTGTCTGCGGCGCGAATTTGAGGGTTTTGACGGTTCGCTCTTTCAGCGGTGATTTTTCTTTGACCTCCCGCATTACGACGCCTGCTCCACTCGTTCAGACATCTTCGTCGTCATAAGCTGATACAGCCTTCCGTTTTTCGGAAAATGATCCACGAAAGGCACGATGGTGCTGCCGCACTTGAGAAGCCCGTATCCAAAGTCTACGCCTGAAATGTACGAGAGCTGATTATCTGAAATATTGAGCAGCCTCGCCAGCTCGATTCGGTCCGTACTCGCCTGATTGAGCATCAGAAGAAATTCGCTGTTTGCAAGCATTGTGCGGGCGGTATGGGATTGCAACAGATCATCGACGTTCTGCGTCAGCCCCGTGCCGCAGGCACCGTATTTGCGCATCCGCTTCCAGAGCGTGAACAGGAAATTGGCGCTGTACTCGTGCTGAAACAGCAGGTAAATTTCGTCAATATATAACCATGTATTTTTACCGAGTTTTCGGTTGCGGATGATGCGGTTGAATACGCTGTCCAGCACAACCAGCATGCCGACCGGCAGGAGCTGCTTGCCGAGGTCGCGGATGTCGTAGCAAAGGATTCTGGAATTGGTGTCCACGTTCGTGTACTTGGCAAAGGTGTTGAGGCTGCCCTCTGTGAACAGCTCCAGAGATAGCGCAACGTCCCGCGCTTCGGGTTCCGGCTGCTCCAGGAGTGCGGCGTGGAAGTCTTGTAATGTCGGCACAACGCCGAGATAGCCGTTTCGGATAAACTCGCGGTAGACCTGTGCAGTGCATCGGTCAATGATGGATTTCTCCTTGGCAGACAACTTGCCGGCTCCCACGAGCTGCTCACAGAGAGACAATAAGAATTCGGATTTCAGCACAACTGGATTGTCACCGTCGTTGTATCCGGATTCCATATCGAGGGCGTTGATATGATTGGGCGAAGTCGCGGAGATTTCAATGACCTCGCCGCCCAAGCCTTCAACTAGAGGGCGGTACTCGGCTTCGGGGTCGATGATGATAATGTCGTCATTCGTGGACAGCGCGATCTCCGTGATCTCGCGCTTGGCGGCAAAGGATTTGCCGGAGCCGGAGACACCGAGAATGAAGCCATTGCCGTTCAAAAGCTCCTTGCGGTCGGCCAGAATAAGATTCTTGGAGATGGCGTTCTGCCCGTAGTAGATGCCGTGCCGGTGTCGAATTTCCTGCGCCTTGAACGGCATAAGCACAGCGAGGGCTTCCGTGGTCAGCGTCCGCAGCGCGTCAATGCGCCGCAAACCGAGCGGCAGCGCAGTAATTAACCCGTCCTGCTGCTGGAAGCTCAGTTTGGCAAGCTGGCACAGGTGCTTGCGCGCAATGGATTGGAGCGTTTCCGTGTCGCTGTCCAGTTCCTCTTTGCTGTCTGCCAGATGCACGAGCGTGACCACGGCAAACAGCATCCGCTGATCGCGGGTCGTGAGATCATCCAGCATCTCGCGGGTTTCCTTCCGCTGCTGTTCCAGATCATACGGCACAACGGCAGAGAAGTTCTGGTTGCTGTTCTGCCGCCGCTGCCAGTTGGTGACGTTCGTCTCCACGCCGAGCAGCTTGTTCTCCACCTCGCGCACCGCTTCGTCCGTCGGCACGGGGATCATGTCAATGGAGAGCATCATGCGCCGGTTGAGGTCGGTCAACTCCAGAATCATGCTGTCTTTGATGTAGCTGGCGTAGTCTTTAAGGAACAGCACACGGCCATATTGACTTCCCATCTTGAAATAATCCCGATGGAATTCCAGACTATCCGGGCAGATCGTGTCCTTGAGATTATGCCCACGCTTCATGGCGGATTGCAGGTCAAAGGGCAAGGATGACTCGTCCGGTCGGAAGAATCCGCGCAGCACATCCAGCCGTTCGGCGGCGTCCAGCTCGTTGGAGGACGAGTTGAGCCGCGAGAGTTTGGAGGACACTTCGCCTGTTACACGGGAGAAGAATGTACGCGCTTCATCCACGTTCTTTTTGTGAACGGAAACCGTGATAAACCGCTCCTGCTCCACGCTGGCGGAGCTGCCGGAGATTTTACCTTCCAGCATCCCGTTGAACTCGTCCACGAATCCGTCGAGGTTGTCTCCGCGCTGCGGAAGCAGAACGGTATCTTCAAACGCCTGCCGGTTGACCTGCTTGTTGCAGATCGTGAGTTTCGTGGTCGAGCCGCTGTCCAAAGCGTTCAGCAGTTCGCTGTAGCCGAGGAACATCGCCGTTTTGTCCTCCTTCGAGGCAATGGCATAGTTGATGTCCGAAAAACGCAGCGTTCTGGAATACTTCGTGTCGAACTGAAAAATCCCATCCACGAAGACTCGCTGGATGGGAATGACGTCCTGCACACTGCGCGGGATCTTATAGGCTGTTCGATCCTGCTTGATGGTGTTGTTGAGCGTTTTAATCAAGCGTCAGCACCTCCCGCATTGTACTGTTGTCCAATAAAAGCTCCGCGTACAGATTCTGCGGATGATATGAAAGTGTTTGCGGGCAGAGGATTTCCGAGCGAATGACCGCCAGTAGGAATCGCTCTGCGGGCATGCCGTTGTAGGTAAAAAAGCCGCACATGGCAAACGGGAACGCCGCCAGCATGCACACCCAACCGACCTCTGCCGCACCGATGAGCGGCTTCAGACTGAAGTACGCGCCAACCGCCACGCCGATGGCGAGCAGCGCAAACACCATCTGCCGCAAGGATAAGCCGAACAGAATGCTCTCCTGATACCGCTGGATTTCTTTGTTGATTTTCACTTCGATGATGAATCCCTCCAATTTTTCGGTTTTTCTTGGATTGACCCTTGAACTTTTCTTCGTTCCAAGCTAACATGGCACAAACTTTCTAAAGGAGGTCGTGCCATGTTGATGATCATATTTGGGGCGGGCTGTTTGCTTCTGTCCGTATTATTTCATGCCGCGTCGCTGCTGCACCTCGGTCTGCCGCTTTTGTATGCACTGATCGTGCCGACGCTGTTTTCCGGCTGGTATTACAGCCACTACGCGCTGGCGAATGGGATCTGGTATGCACTCATTGTCCTGGGGCTGATTTCGTGGATTGTGTCGCTGGCGCGGAAGATTGCAGGCAGGTAGTATAAAACCTATGCAAAAATCATTTGACACCATATATGACACCATGTTATAATAAGACTGAACAGAGAGGCAGAGGTGATGTTCCGTGTCAAAATGGGATAAACTATTGGCAAGAATCTGCGGATTATCGCGCGATCTTCGTTTTGACGAGCTGCGCAAGGTGCTGGAAAGCTACGGCTATGAAATGCGTCAGCCAAACGGCGGCAGCAGCCATTGCACGTTTCGCAAACCCGGCTGCGCGCCAATTACGATCCCTATGCACGAACCGATCAAGAAAGTCTACGTTATGATGGTAAAAGAAGTTGTAGAAAGCGAGGTGTCAAATCGTGAAGACGATTGAGTATTATATGAATCTTCCGTATCGTCTGGAGCTTGTTCCGGACACGGACGAAGGCGGTTTTGTAGCCTCGTATCCGGAGCTGCGCGGCTGCCTAACCAGCGGCGAGACGGCGGAAGCGGCGCTGAAAAACGCGCTGGACTGCAAACGCGAATGGCTGGCCGCCGCACTGGAAGATGGTTATGAAATTCCGGAGCCCGCGTCTAACGAGGAGTATTCCGGGCAGTTCAAGCTGCGGCTTCCGAAGTCGCTGCACCGCGCACTTGCGGAAAACTCCAAACGCGAGGGTATCAGCATGAACCAGTATTGTCTGTATTTGCTGACAAAAAATAACGCTGAATTTCGCCACGGCGCATAACAAATCATAAGATGCAGAACCCTCCATCCAACTACGGATGGAGGGTTCTTATCCAAGTCCCATCAGTTCTCGAATAATTCGGTCAGACATTTTGATGGAGCCGACGAGTAACGGGTGGTCGAACCATATAAATATGCGAGGTTGCCGCTATACAGCCCCGCCACTCACCTCCACGGTCTGTGTAGTTTGCCGAACACCTCCGTGGACAGTATAACAAACAATTTTCAACGGCGAAAGCACACCCCTCCGGTTTCATAACCCCGTCGGTGCCTTTCGCAGAAAGGCGGATTATAAATATGGAGCGATATGCTTGGAAAGCCGCTGTTCTGCCCGGGAAGATGGCAGAATACCGCAGGCGGCATGATGAGATCTGGCCGGAGATGCTGGAGATGTTCCGACGCGCCGGGATCCGGAATTATTCGATCTGGCAGACGGGCGATACGCTTTTCGGATATTACGAATGCGATGATCTGAAAACAGCGCTTGCCGTGCAGAAGGATGTGCCTGTCAGTGCACGCTGGCGCGCGTACATGCGCGACGTGATCCATATGGAACAAGACCCGAAGAGCGGCGCACAGCCGCATCTGGAGCAGGTGTTCTTCTTTGGCGGCCGCTGAAAGTGCGTTTGCTATGCTGCCGTCACAATGCAGCGATCAATTCAAACGGGCGAAGGACGGCTGGCGTTATTGACGGGTAATTATGAAAGCGTATTGCTTCCGGGTTTGGATAAATTGCGGCGGCATTTTGCGATTTCTCGCTGAAATTGCATATCACCAGCAGGCGCTTTCCCTGATATGTACGGACGTATGCAAAAATATGCGGATCGTCGGCACAGAGCAATTCAAATGTGCCATATCGGATCAAAGGATTCCCTTTTCGGAAGGCCAATATATCCCGGTAGAAGTGCAGGACTGAATTTTCATCCTTCTCCTCCTGTTCGACATTGACCGCTCTCCAACTATACCCCAGGGATATCCATGGCGGCGCACTTGAAAAGCCGGCGCAAAAACGGGAATTCCACTGCATCGGCGTTCTTGCATTGTCCCGGCTTGTGTGCGCAAGGAGCGTCAGCATCATGCGTTTTTCAACAACCCCGGAATCCACGAAATCATGATAAGCACAAATGCTCTCAATATCCCGATACTGCTCAAGCGACGTGAAATGCGGGTTCGGCATTCCGATTTCCTCACCCTGATAAATGTATGGCGTACCCTGCATGAGATAGAGGCAGGCGCAGAGCATTTTCGCTGAAAGCACCCTGTATTCCGGCAGATCACAGCCGAATTTTGAAACCGCCCGCGGCTGGTCGTGATTTCCCCAAAACAGGCAGTTCCATGATGTTTCCCGCAGGCCGTTCTGCCAGCGGTTCAATACTTCCTTCAGCTTTACCAGATCTGTGCGGTCTGCGCTCCATTTTCCGTATTTTCCGTCTGTCAGACTGGTATGCTCAAACTGAAACACCATGTTCAGCTCGCCGGAGTCTGTTCCCGCGTATTTTGGGGCCTCCTGCACCGTAATGCCCGGACATTCGCCTACCGTCATAATATCGTACTTTGCCAATACCTTCTCCCGCATTTCCTTCAAATATGTATGCACCTGCGGGCCGTTGATGCAATACGGCGACAGATCCGAACCGGTATCCCGTGGAATCGGATCCGGCTTTGAAATCAAGCTGATCACGTCCATGCGGAAACCGTCGATCCCCTTATTCAGCCACCAGGACATCATACGATAAATTTCGTCACGCAGCGCCGGATTCTGCCAGTTCAGATCCGGCTGTTTTTTTGCAAAAATATGCAGATAGTGTGCGCCGACCTGTGTGTTGTATTCCCACGCAGAACCGCCGAACCAGCTTCCCCATCTGTTCGGCTTTTCTGTTTCCCAGATATAATAATCCCGATAGGCAGGATTCTGCCCGCTCGTTCCCTCCTGAAACCACCGGTGCTGGTCAGATGTATGGTTGACGACCAGATCCATAATCACGCGGAGCCCGCGCTGATGTGCCTGCCGAAGCAGGCAATCAAAATCTTCCATTGTGCCAAGCTCCGGATGAATTGCGTAATAGTCGCTGATATCGTATCCGTTGTCGATCAGCGGCGACGCATAAATCGGACAGAGCCAGATCACGGTTGCGCCGAGGCTTCTGATATAGTCGAGCCGCTGTATAATTCCGCGCAGATCGCCAATCCCATCCCCGTTGCTGTCTTGAAAGCTCCGCGGATAGATCTGATATACGACAGCATCCTTCCACCATTCTGTTTGCATTGTTATGTACTCCTGTTCGTCTCAAAATATTTTCTGTAGCAGCTGCTGAAGTAATACGGGTTGGAATATCCGACGAGAGGGGCGGCTGCTTTTTCGCTCATTCCGTTTTCTTCGATCAGCTCTTTTGCCTTGTTCATCCGTATTTGCAGCAAATACTCGGTAAAGGTCAAACCAACCATGTCTTTAAATTTCCGGCTCAGATAAATATAGTTCAGATGGTACTTCTGTGAGAAATCAATCAGGCTGAGCTCCTCCATATACTGCGTCTGCACAGTCCGCAGGATCAGCTGGAGCGTCTGCCTGGTATTGGGCGTATGTCTGTCTGCAAGACAGGCCGCGACAGCCTGCAGCATATCCTGCAGGTACTGCGGAATTTCATCCTCCCATGCGATCTGGTTGATCTGGTCGATGTAGTTTCGCCCGAGAAGCTCTGAAATATCCACGCCATACCCGATTTTCTGGCAGCATTTCTCTACGGACATCGTAAAATCGATCAGAAGATGCCTGACCGCAGGCAGATACAGATACGCGCGGCTTTCGATCGTGCGCAGAAGCATTGTCATGCACTGCGCCGAAAAGTTGTCGGATGCCGACAGAAACGAGATCAGCTGCGATTCGTTAATGGGAGAAGGAAGCAGATAGGGCGTATAGGAGGACACACCCTTTTGATAGAGGATCCCAGGCTTGCGCCCGATGTACTGCAGCATGGAAGCAGCCTCATCGATCGCCGCCTTCACATCGGAAACGCCATATCCGAATCCGGAAAGGCCTGTGCGGAACGCAGTGCCCTCCGACACCTGTTCCATAAGCGTCTGCACGAATTCCAGGTATTTTCGTTCCGTTTGATGCGTACACGCCGTCCCGATCATCGACAGCATGCAGAAGACGGGCTCCGTTGTGCTGTATGGAAACAGTGCGGATGCAAACGGTGCCTGCTTGATTTTCTGAACGATCCGCTCCCTCCATGCATCAGCGTCGGATTTGCGGCGAAGGCGCATGCAGCAGGCGGCAAATGTTTTCCCCGCATACTGTTGCAGCATCCGCGCGTTTTTCGGATCACAGAGCGTACCGGTCATTGCCTTGTGAAACAGTGTATGCAGCGGCTCTTCCGCCTCCGCAGCCGGCGCGCGCAGCGCAAGCCGCTCGACAAGCTCCTGCAGAAGCCGATTCAGCTGTGCCGGGTCGATCGGCTTGAGCAGATAATCAAAGACGTGCGCGTGAATGGCCTGATACATATAACTGAAATCCGAATACTCGCTCAGCACAATGATTTCGCAGTTATAGTGCAGGGATTCCATCTGCTTCAGCATCTGGGAGCCGTCGCAGACCGGCATTCTCATATCGGTTATTACAATGTCAATCGGCATGGTCTGCATATACGCCAGCGCTTCCCTGCCGTTTTCCGCTTCTGCAGCCAGCTGAATGGGCATTCTATCCCAATGGATGCTTTTTTTGATGCTCTCCCGGATAACCGGCTCGTCCTCAACGAGAAGCACATGATATATCACACCTGCTCACCTCCTACCGGAACGATAATACGGATCGTCGTTCCGATTCCGGCCTCGCTGTCAATCTCCAGCCGTCCGTTTTTTTCGTACAGAAGCGCCAGACGCGCCTTGAGATTGACAAGGCCAACGCCGTGTTCGGTATCGGCTGCGGCAGTGCCGCAGAGCCTCTTTCTCAGCGCGTCCAGCCGTTCCGGCGCAATCCCGGCCCCGTCGTCTGTAATCTCCACGGTCAGGAAAGAATCGTCTGCCCAGCTTTGAATCAGGATCGTCCCGAGCTCCTGCCGTTCCCCAAAGCCATGAAGGATCGCATTTTCCACCATTGGCTGAAGGCTCATTCGCGGAAGCAGATAGTCACGGGTATAGGCAGGAATACTGAGTTCATACCGCAGCCGGTCGCCGAAGCGAATTGTCTGAATTGTCAGGTAGTTGGTGACATGTGCGATCTCATCGCGCAGAGGCGCGAGCGGCTGGCTGCTGTTGATGCAATAACGGAGCGTATTCCCCAGGGAATTCGAGACTGTAATGATTTCCGATACCTTATCCAGCATAGCGAGGCTTGAAATGGATTGAAGCACGTTATACAGAAAATGCGGGTTCATCTGCGCCTGCAGCACGCGGATCTCGGAACGCTTCTGGAGCAGCTCCATTTCATATTCGTTTTGAATGGATGTGCTCAAATTGTCCATCAGCGTATTGAAGCTGATGCTCAGGCGTGCGATCTCATCGTTTCCGACGACCGCAACGCGGTGCTCCAGCTTTCGCAGGTTCATATGCTCCATTGTATCCGCAAGCGTTTCGATCGGGCGGCTTATCCTGGTCGCAAAAAACGCTGTAACCACAGTCATCAGGGTAAGCGCCAGAACCAGCGCGGTCAAAATGGATTTGGATACCGCCGTTGCGTCGGAGCTGTAGAGCGTTTCCGGAATCGCCGTCATGAGCACCCAGTCGGTTTTCTGCGACTGCACGGAAAGCGCCATATGTGCCTGCCCGTCAAGCCGTATTTCATGCTCAGACAGACCGTCCTTAAATACCATCATTTCCTCGGGCAGCGTCCGGGCGGTCAGCTGTCCGGAGGAATCGAAATACACCCGCCCCGCACGGTCACAAATATAAACATATGCCTGTTGATCTGACAGGATAAGCGACGCAAGCTGCTTCATTCCTGTCAGATTTACCGTGATAAACATCGTCCCGATTTGCTCAAAATGCTGCTCTGTATTGACGATTTGCCGTGCAACCGCATAAACATATTCGCCCGCACCGTTTCTGACCTTATGGAGCGGCATATGTACACAGGTCGGGAGCAGGACGCGGTCAAGCCGGTTCATCTGATCGGGTTCCAGACAGGTAAGATACGCATCCGGAAGCGCAGCGTCCGCATACTCCGGAACGGAACCGGATTCTTCCCGCGTCGCATATGTAAGCCGTCCGCTGTTATCAACGAAAATAATACTGTAGAGATCCGCGCGGCTGCTCAGACTTGACAGAAAGACCCGCTTTAACAGATCTGATTCGCTTGCCGCAGCGTTCGGGCCGGTCTGCTGCCCGTAGTGCAGAAGGTATTCTCTGAATGCCTCATTCAGATAAATGGAGCGGTAAACGTCGTCCAGTCCCTCCCACGTTGCGTCCATCTGATGGATCCCCATTTCGAGCAGATTTTCATTGAGCTTTTTTGCCTGCGCCCGAATTGCGGACTGCGACCGAACCTGTGCAATGACAACCACGATGATGATGGGGATCGACAAGGTAAGCAGAACAGAGCAGATGAGTTTTTTCCTGAGCGATCGGAATCGTCGGAACATGGAGCTTCACCGCCTTTCCTAAATATTATAGCAAATCAAATGAATTTTTGATAGTTTTACACAAAGAAGTTGATATATTTCACAAGAAAGCTAAATGATTTTATTGCTGCCGTGTTTCTCGAACGATATAATTTGATTGTAGGCAGCCCCCTCAAACCTTTCTTGGCCAAGAAAGACGCCTAAAAAAAGCACATCAGGTCTGTCATTCAGTGGAGTTAAATGGAGGTTTCATGATGAAAATTGAAAAAGTGAGAAGATCAGTGATTCTGCTGCTCTGCGTCGGCGTTCTCTTTTCTCTGCTGTCTGCATGCACAAGCGTAAAGACAACAGAGCAGGCAAACTCCGACCACGCAGCTGCACAGGATACGGCAGATAAAGCATCTGCCGAAAGCGCACAAGACGAAGCGGACGTACCGGAGACAGAACCCGTTACGATTCATCTGTTCCATCAAAAGCAGGAAGCGCAGGACGCATTTACGCAGATCATCGACGCATTCCATAAGGAATATCCAACGATCAACGTCGAACAGGAAATCGTTACAAACGAGCCGGCAGCAATTCTCAAGGCGCGGCTGGCGACCAATGAAATCCCGGATATTTTCCAGGGCTCAACAAACACCATGGACATCGCGCAGGGCGGCTATATCATGGATCTCGCCGGTGAAGCGTTTTTGAACAACGTCACAGATGAGGCGCGCCTTGATTCGACCTTCTCCGATTCGGAGGGCCATACATGGGCGCTTCCGATTGACGGAAGCTGCGAGGGTATTTTCTATAATAAAGATATTTTTGCAGAATACGATATCGCCGTGCCGACGACCGTGACGGAATTCAAAGCAGCGGTTGAAACCCTGAAAGCGAACGGTGTGACACCGTTTGCGCTGGGGTTCAAGGATTCCTGGACAATCAAGCCGGTTTCTCTGATCGCAGCTGCTTCTGCGGTCTACGGGAAGGACATTCACTGGGACGACGCCAGAAGCGCCGGAACAGAGTCCTTTGCGGCCTGCAGCGGATGGAGCACAACCTTTGAGCTGATGAAGTACATTTACGAAAACGGCAACACCCAGACAGCATTTGACACGGACTACAACACAGCCTGCGCAATGATTGCAAACGGCGAGGCCGCCATGATGGTGCAGGGCCTGTGGGCGCTCGAGCCCATTAAGGAGATCAATCCGTCCATCAACCTCGGCATGATGGCGCTTCCGGTTTCTGACGATCCGTCTGAGACAAAGCTGTTCCAGTTCCCCGACTTTGGTCTGTCCATTTCCGCATCGACAAAATACCCGGAAGCATGCAAGCTGTTCCTTGAGTTCCTGACACGGCCGGAAATCGCCGAGCTGTGGTGCAGCACCTCCAAGCTGTTTTCCGCTGTGAAGGGTGTTTCCGTTGATTTTGATCCGCTGGCAAAAGACGTGGAAGCCTATATCGACGCGGGCATGGTCTGCACACAGGTCGATCGCGGCTGGCCGACTGCCTTCGGCCCGGAATATGAAAGCGCTCTGTCGAGCTACCTGCTGGATCAGGACAGTCTGGAGCATATCCTGGCCGGTCTGGACGCCTCATGGGACAACGCGCTGGCCGCAAGTCAGGCAAACTGATACTACATGTCCCGCGCCGCAGGTCATTTGCGACGCGGGACGACCGGGGAGGCGAAGATCATACATAGAACACACTATCAAACGGAAGTATGGAGAAGAAAGCAAAACCAGACGTATCTGTTGTTTATCCTGCCCGCATTTGCTTTTTTCTTCACATTTTTTCTGCTTCCTTTTGCCCAGAGCCTTGTGCTGGCGTTTACAGACGCATACGGCTACAATAAACATTTTCACTTCATTGGTCTTGCCAACTTCAAAGAGGCGTTGTCAAACCGCGCGTTTCTTCGCGCGATTTGGGTAACAGTCCGTTATACGCTCTTTGTAACGCTTGGGGCAAACGTTTCGGCCCTTGTGCTGGCACTTCTTCTGGATTCAAATACGCACTTCAAGAAGCTGTTTCGGGATGAGCCTGATCATTGTCGGATTCGTCTGGGTATTTCTCTATGGAAACGTCTACCGCTCTGCCGTGCAGGCATTTGGGATCCCCGAAGCGTATCAGATCAGTTGGCTGGGCAGCATGAAGCTGGCCGTGTATTCGATCGGCCTGACTGCGATCTGGCAATGCGCGGGCTATTATATGATCATTTATATTGCCGGACTTCAGAATATTTCCAAAGACCTGCTGGAAGCCGCCGCAGTAGACGGTGCGAATAAATGGACGGTAATCACGCGGATCAAGCTCCCGCTGCTTGCGCCGGTTGTCGTCATGAATGTGATCCTTTGTCTGGCGTCGTGCTTTAAGGCATTTGACATTCCTATGGCCATGACTTCCGGCGGCCCCGCCGGCGCAACGACAACGATCGCGCTCCAGATCTACAACACAGGCTTCAGCTCCAACCGGACAGGATACGCAACCGCGCAATCCATCATCCTGTTTCTGATCATCTCCGCCATTACAGCGGCAGTTTATCTGTTCCAAGGCAGAAAGGACGCGTCAAATGCGTAAAGCAAGAGCAGGCAAGGGCGGATATGCAATCACAATTCTTGTCGGTGTGATCGCCGTTCTCTATTTCTTCCCGGTTTTAATTGCAATCGTCAACTCCTTTAAAACAAAAGGGGAAATTCTGACCTCGGCCATCTCTTTCCCCTCCAGGCCAACATTCGAGAACTATAAAACAATCATCGAAACCGCAGACTTTCCGAAAGCGCTGCTGAACTCCTGTATCCTGACCGCTGGCGTTGTGGTCTTGAATCTGATCGTCAGTTCTCTCGCAGGATACGCGCTTGCAAAATGGAAATCCCGCTGGTCTGCATGCTTCATGCTGCTGTTTCTTTCCTCTATGTTTGTACCCTTTCACACGATCATGATTTCCCTGCTGTCTACAGCGCGGGATCTGCATGTGACTGGGCATATATGGGGATTGATCCTGATTTATTGCGGGCTGCAGTGTCCGATTCCGATTTTTCTGATCAGGGGCTTTGTATCCTCCGTCCCGGGAGAACTGGAAGAGGCTGCGTTGCTTGACGGCTGCGGCGTTCTGAAGCGCTTTGTGTTGATCGTTCTGCCGCTTATCAAACCGATCCTGACCACCGTCGCGATTCTCAATGTTCTTTGGGTCTGGAACGATTTTCTTCTTCCGTATCTGATTCTTGGAAAACCGATCACCATTCCACTCAGCCAGATGTACTTCTATGGACAGTATAACCAGCAGTGGCATCTGATCATGGCAGGTTTTGTTGTGACCACAATTCCAGTCATTCTTTTTTACATTTTCATGCAAAAAAATATCGTGAACGGAATCGCTGCTGGCGCAATTAAGGGATAATCATCCACGAAAGGAGCAGCATTATGCAAAAACACAAAAAATCCATACTCGCGCTGTTTCTGATCGCCTCGCTTTGCGTGTCCGTCCTCGGTGCCGGAACAGCGTACACGCGCAGCACAGCGCTTGATGAGGAGGGGACAAATCAGGTGAGCTATTCCTCGCAGAATCTCGAAGAAAACGATACCGTTTACATGCTTATGACGGATCGCTTCTTTGACGGCAATTCCAGCAACAACGGGACATTCAATGAGGAGTACCGTCCGGGAGATCTTCATTATTATCAGGGCGGCGACTGGGCCGGTCTGACGCAAAAGCTTCAATATATCAAGGACATGGGTTTTACCGCTATCTGGATCTCTGCACCGCAGGAAAACGAAACATACAGCCGTTCCGGCGACGAGGCAGGATATCACGGTTACTACACAAAGGATTTCAACAGCCCCAATTCTCACTTCGGTACCGAAGCAGAATTACGCGCGCTTATGGCCGCTGCGGATGCGCTGCAGCTGAAAGTCATCATTGATGCGCAGCTCAACCATACGGCCGATTATCTGGAATACCCGGCGACGACCTATGAACCTGCCGATTATAAGCCCGCTCCGCCGTTTGACAATCCGGCCTGGTATCATAACACGCCAAACATCAGCGACTTTACAAATCCGGAGGAAGCACAGAATTACAGCCTTGGCGGATTGGACGATCTGGCGCAGGAAAATCCGGAATGCTGGGCCGCACTGATGTCCGCATACTGGAACCAGGCGAATAACAGCGGCTGGTTCAGCTATGGCTTTTCCGGCTCCCGCGTGGATGCTGTAATTGAAATTCCTCCGCAGTATCTGACGCTCTACGAAGCCCATACCGGAAAGCACAGCTTTGGCGAAGCCTTTACCGGTTCGGTGGATGAAAACGCCTCGATCATGAATTACATGTGGGGCATGCTGGATTATCCGCTGTACTTCCAGTTGAACAACGTTTTCTGCAAAGGAGAAGAATGGGGCGGCGTCAAATGGGTCTTTGATCAGGATGGCAAATACAAAGACGCCTCGCACCTGTTTACCTTCCTGGATAACCATGACCGTTCCCGGTTCCTTGCAAATGCGAGCGACAACTGGGCAAAGCTGCGCATGGCGCTGGCCTTCCAGTATGCGGCGCGCGGGATCCCCGTTATCTATTATGGAACAGAGCAGAACATGGCCGGAAATTTTCAATACTCAGAGGAAACGCTGAACTACTACAACCGCGAGATGATGACCGGCTTCAGTGAGGATACGACGACCTTCCATTTTATCCAGCGTCTGAATGAGCTCAGAAAAACATACGGCGATGTGCTCATCAACGGCGTACAGAACGAGCTGTATTACAGCTACGGCGATCCGGTCTATGCATTCAGCCGGAGAAACGAGGGAAACGGCAGGGAAATTCTCTGTGTTTTCAATAACTCTGCCAGCGCACAGACAAAGACGATCACCCTGAACGCAGGAAAAACGAGCTACACGATCGGCACGCAGTTAACCGACCTGCTGAATACGGATTATGTTGTAAACGTAACGGAAGGGGCCGTGGCGAACTCCAGAGTGGTAACTGTCACGATCCCGGCAAACTCCGCAGTCCTGCTTACAAGCGGATATCCGGAAGAGTACAAACAGCCCGATTATCAGAAAACGACCGTGATCGTACACTGTGATGCGGGCTATGGCAACACCCTGTATATCCGTGGGGACACGCTGCCGTTGGATTGGTCTTCCGGCCGAAAGCTCCAGAATGTCGATGCGAACACGTGGGTCTTTGAAATGGAGCGCCCCGTCAGCGGCAGTGTGGAATTCAAGATCCTGCTGAACGATGAAGCATGGGAAAGTGGGAACAACCACATCGTGCAGGTAGGAAATACGATTGAGGTAACGCCGGACTTCAGTTGACAAAAGAGTGAGGAGGATTCATATGAAACGTACAATATCCATTCTTTTAATCCTTGTGCTTTTCGTCTCGCTTCTTCTCCATGTTCCCACCATTGCAAAGGAATATCCGCAAACGAGATACGAGGCGGAGGCAGCTGTGCTGTCCGGTGTGCAGACGAACACCGATCATGCAGGATACACCGGAACCGGATTTGTTGACCACTTTGACGCCAAGGGCGATTTTGTCGAGTTCTCTGTCGATCTTGCAGAAGCGGGAGATTATTCCTTCCTGATCCGGTATGCAAACGCCGGCGGGTACTACGCTTCAGCAAAGGTGTTCTTTGACGGTGTCTTCGAGGCCACCGCTGTATTTCCGTCGCTGGCATCGTGGGACGAGTGGTCGACGAGCGAGGTCGGAAAATACCTGACTGCGGGGACGCATACAGTCCGGATCGCGTATAATAACCATGCCATCAACATCGACAGTCTGACCGTCGAGGAAAAGCATGAGAGCACCCGGAGCCTGTATCTTTCCAACGCGAAGGATATGATGGCGATCTGGCAGAGCACGCAGCTCTGCTCTGAAGACGCGGCAGACAACCCGGCGGGCATCCGCGAGCTGCATGTAAGCAGCAGCTGGGGAGAAAACCAGATTCGGGATTACTCCGGGTTCTTCCGCGATGAAACAGGTGCGAAGGATTATTCCTCCGGCGAGTTGTTCGATGTTGAGGGGTATTTTGATGAAACCGGCATTTTGCGGACAAATTATCTGGAATACGACGGCGTTCCAACGGCTGGTATTGAGATTTCCAGAAATTATTGCGCACTGCCAAACATGCCTGTCCTGCTTACGCAGTACAGCATCAAAAACACATCTGCCGGCAGCAAGCGCATTTCCGTTCTGGATATGCTGAATCCTGCCAACACAGGGACTTCCGCAATCAGCGCGTCATACAGCGATACACAAAACGCTATTATTTTTGACAGATCCTCCGCAGGTATGCCGTATCTGGCGCTCGGCACATGGGGCAGCTGCGCCGGGTTCCAGGTTGCGAACGACGCCGACAGCAATACTGCCTCGAGCTCCTGCAGTCCGTGGTACACCTTCCACAGCAGCGGCTCAGTTGCAAATAACCGCTCCGCATCTGCAAATGCTGTTTCCGGTGCATTCCTGAAAACCGCAGAGTTGTCCGCCGGCGCATCCTGTACCCTCTATGGCTATGTTGCATACGGCGCGACGCTGGCCGACCTCAACCAGACGGTTTCCTCCCTGAATGCGCGCGACGGCAGCGATTGGCTCACGTATACACAAACGTATTACGGAGCATGGCTGGAAGACGGGAAAGCAGGCCCCAGCTTCTCAAACCCGGAGCTTGCAAAGATGTACAAGCGCAATCTTATCATGATAAAAAACACGCTCCGTCCGGGTTCGACAACCGGAGACGGCGCGCATGTAGCAACCACCAACCCTTATGATTACGGTTATAAGGTCTGGACCCGCGATGCTTCCGTCACGGCAATTGCCTTGGACGCAGCCGGGTTTACCACGGAAGGGGCGCAATACTGGCGCTGGCTTGCCGCCCGGCAGCTTACCGCCGGCGAAACCGCCGGTTCCTTCAATACCTGTATTGACGTCTGGAGCAACCAGCGTGCGGAATTCATCGAGCCTGAACACGATACGATCGGCTGGTTCCTGTACGGCGTGTACCGGCACTGTCTGGAGACAAGCAGCACACAGCTGCGCGACGAACTCTGGCCGCAGCTGACTGCAGCGGCGAACTATGTGATGAACAATATTGACAGCAACGGGTTCGGGCCGCAGGATTTCAGTATTTTTGAGGACATGGATAATTACGGCGTCTATACGTACACGCAGGCACTTTACGCCGCCGGGCTTGAAGCAATGGGTAAAATGGCTGCGCAGAAGGGTCTGCAAGGACTCGCTGACAGCTATAACGGCGCAGCAAGCACCATCAAATCCGCAATCAACCGAGACGACACGCTTGCAAATGGCCTCTGGTATCCAAAGGGAAAGTACTTTATCAAGGATATCCGTTGGGACAACAGTGTGTCGAGAATCAAGGATGGCGCCGGACTTATTCTGTTCACTACAGGCATCATTGACATCAATTCCTCCAGAGCCCGTGACACGATCAGCGCCTTTGAAGCGGATCTCCTGGATGATGAATACGGCATGGCCCGGTATGCAATGGACACCTACTACAGCAAGGACAGTATTTACAGTCCGTCCGGTGACGAAGCTGTCGAAGTTTCCCCGAGCTGGCCTCAGATCTCGAACTGGAATGCGATTTGCAGCGCCTACACAGGCGACAGTCAGAAAGCAGAGAATATCTTCGACTGGAATCTGCACAGAACCTGCGCCGGATATATGTTCACCGGGGAATGCGTCAGCGATGTTACCGAGAAGCCCTGTGTTTCGACCGCCACGGAGCCGACGACTGCGGCATCCTTCATTCTGGCGGCGCTTGTCTGGAACGGCGATCTGGATATGCGGATCATTCCGGATCGCTCCAACGCGGGCTGCTATAAGGAACTTGCAGTTCATGACGGCTGCGAGGGAGACTGGACGCAGTACGAATTTGTGCCGTACTATCTGGACGCCTGCGCAGACGCTGTGTCAAGCGATCTATCGATTCAGAAGGTGTACATCACAAACGATATGAGCAATCTTTATATCCGTGTTGATAATGAATCCGGCAGTCTGCCTGCGTACTGTGCGGAAACGGTTTTCCAGGTCGGGGCTCATATCCGAAGCAGTACCGAAAGCGCGGCAGGCACTACGTCGACCCTGAACGGAACGTCTTTGCCGCACAGCTTTTCAAAGGCATTCGTCAGAAGCAGCGATTCAACAACAGTTGATCGCTATGAGATAAGCGGTTCCGCGTGGGCCTTTTCCAATACGGAAAGCGGCGCAAGAGTCGAGTGGTCGCCTGCAGCGGGTCGGATTCAGATGGTCATTCCGCTGGAAAGCATCGGCGCAGCAGTATCCGAAACGGAAACATGGCTTGACTGTGCAGTTTCCATTGGAAGCGGCGGCACAGACAGCGACGTCTTTGAGATCCATTACCGTCTTACCGGCAGCAGCCAGCAATGGCTGTACGGCGACTTTGAATAACATCAAATCAGCCCCCGCTGCATGCTTCAACGTGCGGTAAAGAGCCTTTGCTTCCATCCCATCAGGTAACCGCTGAATCAATCACCTGCGGTTATCAGCGGTTACTCAGCTGGCGTTGAACTTCCAGGTTCAGCGCCAGCTTGACTTCTGCGAAAGCGGCTGCGTTCCTGGGCACGGCAGCCGCGACACCGGGAACGATTCTTGAAAAGGGTGAAAAAACGGAAAATGTTTCTCCCCGCTATTGACAGATTCCCCTTCCATGCGTATACTCCGACCGGGAGATCGGGCAGATTCTGACGGGCTTCAGCATCAGCATCTGCAAATCCATCAAGGAGATTCCTGGCTTTGCGGCCGGCACCTTTGACCGTGATGCCGAATTCCGAGCGCTGATTTCCAAATAAACCGAGGTGATTTCAGATGGCGGACAACGCAGACACCAAAATTGGCTGGCTTTGCTGCCCAAAATGCGGCGGCAAAACAAGGACGCAGATACGGCCGCGCACGGTATTAGAGGAGTTCCCTCTATTCTGTCCGAAGTGCAAATATACCTGTGTGATCCGTTTCAAGGACGGAAAAATTGAAGAACTCAAAATGCCAGACGCTTAGACGCAGTGCGATCCGAGATCATCGGTTTGTGCTGCGTTTTTTAGGTTGCGGAAAAAATGACTGAGGTCAATTAGAGATGAAAATCCTTGTTTTTAACGGAAGTCCAAAGAAAGAGAAAAGCGATACCATGCACATTACCCGTGCATTTCTGGACGGCATGAGAGAAGCTGCCGCGCAGGAAATCCGTACGATTGATGTGACTGACAAGCATATCGAGTTTTGCCGCGGCTGCTTTGTCTGCAAATACAACGGCGGACATTGCGCCATCGACGATGATATGCGTGAGATTCTGGAGCAGATGCTGGGCAGCGACTTGCTGTTGTTCAGCTATCCGCTCTACTGCTACGGAATGCCCGCAGGGCTTAAAAAATCTCATTGACCGAACCCTCCCCCTGCCCTCTATGGCAATGAAAGAGGTGAACGGGCGCTATATCCATGTCGATCAGCGGGATTACTCTCACCTGCGGTATCTGATGATCTGCGGCTGCGGGTTTCCGAACAGCAGGCGCAACTTTGAACCGGCAGTACGGCAGTTTGAGCTGCTGTTCCCCAACAATCACACAATTCTGACCGTACCGGAAAGCCCTATGTTCAACGCACCGGAGGCCGCCGTTGTGACGGTTCCCCGGCTGGAGCTGGTTCGCAGGGCCGGGCGGCAGTACGCGCAAACCGGCCAGATCGACACAGCACTTCTGGCGGAGATCGGTTCTCCCATGATCCCGGAAGAACTCTACGCCAAAATCGTCAACGGAACCGCAGAATGAAAACGCACATTGCAAACATAATTACAGGGATCCGCATTTTAGGGAGTATTCTTCTGGCGTTCGTCCCCGTGTTCTCGGCTGTGTTCTATACGGTGTATCTGACGTGCGGACTGAGCGATATGGCAGACGGCATGATCGCAAGAAAAACCAACAATGTCAGCTCCTTCGGAGCCAGATTCGATACAGCCGCCGATTTTCTATTTGCAGCGGTATCGCTTGTAAAGCTGCTGCCGTATATCCCGGTTCCGAGATGGCTGTGGAAATGTGTTCCGCTTGAAATTTTTTGTGATTTGGGTATAATAAAAATAGGAACGCTGATAAAGGAGCGACATGAAATGCCTGAGATTTGTAGGTTTTATGGGATCGTCATTAAAATGTTTTTCAAGCCGAAAGAACACGAACCTAGTCATTTGCATGCTCTATATGGGGAACATATTGGTATTTTTGATTTGAAAACGATGAAGATGACAGAGGGAGATCTCCCAACGAGAGCGCAGCAGCTTGTGCAGGAATGGATGAGTGCGCATCAGGATAGGCTACTTGAAATGTGGGATACGCAGAAGTTGGAGAAATTGCCGCCGCTGTAATGGAGGTGTTGTTATGCTGCCAAGAATCAAAGAAGTAAGACCCATGCCGGATTATTGCCTACGCATTGTGTTTGATGATGGTCGCAAGGTTTTGTATGATGTAAAAGATGATATGGAGCAGATCGAGAGCTATCGCGATTTGGCGACGATTCACGGTCTGTTCAATCAGGTACAGCTTGATCCGAGCCGTACCTGCGTGTATTGGAATGATGAGATCGACCTGCCAAGCGATACACTGTACGAATACGGAAAGTTGATTGCATCCTGATCATTACAACCATGTAATAAAATCTCTCTGATGTCGCCCTCCATCCCATTGCGGATGGAGGGTTTCTCATCCAAGACCCATCAATTCCCGGATGATCCGGTCGGACATTTTGATGGAGCCGACGAGCACCAGCATATTGAATACCAGCTCGCCAATGTAGTTCCAGACGACCGTTGCCGGGGCAAGTTCTTCCGTTACGACGGGCGGGCTGGATGCGAATTGTGAAAAGATAATACACGCCAGCAGAATGACACAGCCCTCCAAGCAGATGGCGGCGTAGCTTTTGATGAACGCCATGCTGATGCTGCTGGAGGGCTGTCCTGCAAAGCTCGACAGCGGGATCGGCGCAATCGCCGTCGCCATATAGAGCTTAAAAAAGCGGCCGTAGACGGTCAGAATCATCACGAGCGACAGCACCCAGATGAACAGCGAACCGAGCAGCGTCACTGCCCAGAGCGGAATGCTCTCCAGCAGGCCGACGTCTTCAATCGTTGACGCGATCTCAGCGGGCAGCGTGGATGCTTCCATTGCCGAAAGACCGGACGCGCCCATGATCGTCTGGATCGCGCCCTGCGCAATCGAGAACAGCGCCGTCATCAGCTCCATGCCGTAGGTGACCGCCGCCTGTGCCAGCACAAAACGGATGAAGCATTTGAACGCCACCTCCGGGCGTTTCAGCTCCGTAAAGCTGCCGCAGGTTTTCATGACACCAATCACAAAGAACAGCACCAGAAGCGCATACGCGATTGCTTTTAAGGCATCATTGATCCCGACGATTACATTCCAGATCCCGCCGCCCTTGAAGTTCTCCGGACTGGTGGTCAACAGCGTCCAAATTTCCGACAGCTTGCTGTTCCACGTTTCCAGCGAGGAATTGAGATTATCTATGATCCAGTTTCCACTTGAGATGGTATCACCTCCAGTTGTATCGGGGAGAGCGGCTTCGCCCTCCCCATATTCTTATCAGCCGGTGATCAGCGTCAGGATCTCCTTGGTGAATGTAATGACGATGCCGCCCGCAACAGTCAGGATGCCGTTCGCGCGCTGCGACGGATCGTGCGACTTGAGAGACAAACCGACCTGCAAAATGCCAAAGCCGAGCAGGATCAAGCCGACCGCGCGAATCAGGGAAAAGATGAAATCGCTCAGGTTATTCACGACCGCCAGCGGATCGCCGTCCGCCGCGAGCGCCGGGACAACAAAAACCGCCAGCATGAAAAACACGCTGGCGAAGATCGAGTAGAGCCGTTTGGCTTTGGCTTCAAATGGTTTCTTCAATGAAATTCCTCCTTCAATGGATTCAAATTTTCTGTGCTGCCCACACGAAGCAGCGGGCGGCCGGTGTAAACAGCCGGTTTGGTGCCATGATGAATGTACGGTGCTGCGCCGCCGAGGGAGCTGTGCGAAATCGCCGGATGGTGCATGAGATCATACTTTTCATCCATGACCGGGCTTGCGCCGCGGATGAACAGCAGCGCATAGCGGTTGTCCAGTTTCCGTACCTCGTCAGGGGTCAGCAGTTCGCGTCCGGACATCTGGAAATTGGTTGAGTAGGAGCCGGATTTGCCTTTCGTCTGACCATGCGTTTTCGTATCAATCGTGGCTTTGCCGAGCATCTCAGAAACGTATTTGTGTGTTGACGATTCGTTGCCGCCGAGATACAAAATGGTATCGCAGTTGCCTGGAATTGTCTCCCAGCTATCCTTATACAATTCTTTGATCTGCGCCATGTTCTGAATGATCACGCTTGCCGAGATGGAACGCGAGCGCATGGTTGCAAGCTCGCGCGTGAATCCCGGCAGCGGCATGGCTGCGAACTCGTCCAGCATAAAGCGAACGTGGCGCGGCAGCGGGCCGTGATGAATTTGGTCTGCGCTGTAATAAAGGGCTTGGAACGCCTGCGCGTAAAGCAGACTCACAAGGAAATTAAACGTGTTGTCGTTGTCAGGAATGACAGCGTAAAGCGCAACTTTCTTTTCACCCAGCGTGTAAAGGTCCATGTCGTCATGGTCGGTCAAAGCTTGAATCTGCGGCAGATTAAAGGGTGCAAGACGGACAGCCGTACTCACCAAAATCGATTTTGCGGTTTTGCCCGCGGCTAATTTGAAAACCTTATATTGCCGGACAGCGACGCTGTCCGGTTTTCTGCGTTCAATGGATTCAAAAAGCAAATCGAGCGGAGACACATGCCCTTCATCTTCCTCGCGCACCTCGGCATATTCCAGTACGCGCATGACCATAGAGAAGTTCTGCTCATATTCCGGTGCTTCCTGAAACAGCATGAGAATGATGGCCTGCAGGAGCGCAGTTTCGGCCTTGGTCCAGAATGGATCGGATTCGTGGCTGCCCTTTGGGGTGGTGGACTGGATCAGGTTATTGACCAGCTTCAGCACATCCTTTTCGTCGCGCAGGTAGCAGAACGGATTGTAGCCGTCCGATTGTTCCAGATTCACAAGGTTCAAAACGCGCACGTCATAGCCCTGCTTCTTGAGATAGCCGCCCGTGGCAAGCAGCACTTCAGATTTGGGGTCTGTTATGACATAATTGGTGTTTGCGGTCAGGATGTTCGGCAGCACAAAACTGCGTGTCTTGGCCGCGCCGCTGCCTCCGATGACCAGCACATTGAGCGAGCGGCGGTGTTTGTGCGTATCCAGACCGAGCCGGACGTGCTGGGTCAGCGGGATGCTGTCCTTCTGCGCAAACTGCGCGTTGACGGATGCAGGCGTAGCCCACGCCGCAGAGCCGTGTTCCTCGCCGTCGCGGGTCCTGCCCTGATTCGTCCGATAAAGCAAAACTGCCATGCCATAAGCGGCAAGGCAGATGAGGATGGTGGGCAGGCTTTTGTCCGTCCACACAATATTCGTTGGCTGCTCTAATGCTGCTGTCAGATTCCGCAGCAGCTCCGGCAGCCCGCCGCCAAGAGACTGCGCCAGCAGGAGGGCAAGCCAGATGACGGGAATTATTCCGATAAGGTAGAACAGAGTATCGTTTGATTTTCGGATAGGCATCACCTCTAAAATTACTTCTAGAATTGTGCATCATATTGCTTTGCATTTTTTACTCATGTTATAATGTATGTGAAAATATAAAACGTCTGGGCAAACTACTGTTTGACCGTAGCGAAAGGGGAATTATGGTGAAACAGCCGTGGGACATTGATTTTTCGTCGATTTATTCCGAATCTGAATTATCACAGCTACATGAAAGAACGGCATGGATTGGTGCGCCAATTCTCCCACCTATTTCCGAAGAGGTTTTAGAAAGCATTCGTATCAATCAAGAATGGATACAAAAACTTGCCCCAATTGCTGAAGAATTCATGTCTGCTCAAAAAGAACTCAACGCAATCATGGAGCAGTTACAACCCGCATTGACTGAATTCCAGTGTGCTTTCAATGAGATAGATCAACTTTTAGCAGGAGTTTCTATACCATCGGTTTCTAAAGAAGAAAAAGAGAACCTGTTGAAAAGCCATCGTCAATGGGGTGAGTATGGATGGACGCTGCACCCGAATGCTATATTGAAATTCTTCTATCACAAACCAATTGATCGCACAGATGAGTATAACCGGATGCGGATATTTCTCTCGGAGGACAACACAAACTGTGTTTTCAGATCACTCCAACGAGACCTGCCACAATCAAAAGACTTGGGATCAGCTATTTTTTGCTTTCAGAATAAAGAGTATAAGGCTTGTTCTTTACTCATATTTAGTATGCTTGATTCAATGCTGATTGGCAAGCAACCAGAAACAAAATGGAGACACCCAGGAAAGGGTGGAGTTGATTATTTCAAAGAACAGACGAAGCCCAGCGATGAACAATTTCTGTTATTCGTTCTTCAATGGGCAAATGTAATTGCTTGTCTGGAAACAGTGTTCGCAAGTGGTAATAATTTCACCAACGAACCTGAAACCATCAATCGTAACTTCATCAGCCACGGAATGAGCAAAAGGTCTGTCAGCGAAACGGACTGTCAGCAACTTTTCATGCTATTACATAATTTTATTTGGTTCTTAAATCGTTGGTTTCCCGCTGAATAAGACATTACACGAATAGATCATTATGTCCTTGTTTTTCGCCTTTTCCCTTGGTCGGGACGCGCGGTTCGACACCGGACAGCTTTTCGCGGAAGGACTGAAGCTGCTCGCCAACTGATGGACGGTCATTCTTCGAGTTCTTCCTGCTCGTAGGCGAGCTGCTGGCGATATCGTCCGAGGAGCGTTCCGACCGAGACTCTTTTTTTGATGAGCGTTCCTCCTGTGACTTTTCCAGTGAACCAAAGAGACGCTCAAAAATAACGTTTGCTAGCTCCAGATCGGTCGTCGGAATGACGAGATCAATGGGTGCATCCGGCTGCTCCTTGTCCTGAATCCCAGCGAACAGCACTTTGTCCTTCGCCTGACGGCTGAATTCCCGGTACTGCTCCGGTGTCAGAGAAAACGTGCGGATGTCGCGCGTCTGCTGGAGAATTTTCTTGAGACTGGTCTTGCCGTAGACCTTTTTATGATTGCGCGCCAACGCCAGCAGCATCGCCGCGGCATTCTTTGCCGCAGAGCCTGCCAGCTTGACTGCAACCTCGCCGCCGGAGAGCATCATGTGAACGACCTGCTCGGCGGCTTCGCTGTTTCCTACGTTGATGGGGAATCACCTCCTGCTTGTGAACGAATGCTCTGTTTCTTTTTCGTGTAGGGATTTTTCCTGTGCAGCGACATCGCGCTGCATGACCGCTGCCGAGTCCGCAATCTCACGGCACAGCTTGATCTTCTGCCGCTCGGCGCGGATCTGCTTGTTGAGCTGCGCAAGCTGCTCGTAGATGTCTGCTTTTTCTTCTGTGAGGGTCTGCCGTGAAAAACCACAGGCGTCCAGTACCGCTTTCGCTTCTGCATACTGCGCGTACTCGGTCTCCATGCCGGAGAGACCTTCTTCATAGAGAGCTTTGCTCACAGCGAGTGATTCTTCCGTCGCCAGCGCATCAAAGAGCTTCTTGCGCTTTTTCTTACGGACGTTTAAGATCGTGCGCTGCTTAGCGAGCTGCGCGGCCGTGCTTTCTGCCTGCTGCACACAGGCGTTCAGATCATCCGCCGTGGAGATGCCATTCTCTTGCAGGAATTTCAGCCGTGCTTTATAGGTTTCAGCTTTCATGATCTCCCGTCGGAGATGCGGCGTCATGCGCGGCGGGTATTGCCGCTTTTCAATGCGGCCAAGCAGATAGCAGTAATGATAGTACAACGCAAGGAATCCCTTGTACTTTGGATGCGGGCGATACGGCTGGGGCTTCGGATGCGGGATGAACGCCGGTCTGGTACCAGCCTCGATCTCTGCCAGATTGCCCGCAATGGCGCGCTCGATGTTTTCTTCCGAATATGCTGCGTTTTTGCGCTCCGGATACATATACCGCTCCTGCCCACGCAGCCGAAAGCCCAGCCGGTTGCCGTGGTGGATCTCGTAGCCCTTATGCTCCATGAGCAAGAAGAAGTGGCCGAGATCGTTCGCGTCGGCAATCGCATCGCGCAGGTCCGCTTCCAGCATGGAACGGAACGTTGGTTGCCCTTTGGACTGCCGCAGCCATTCAATGTAACTGACCGTTTTTGTACGCTCTCCTTGAAGAATTACGGATAGACCATTTTCTGCGCAGAGCCGGTCTGAGATCCCACGGATTTGTTGGTAATAGTTTTGAAGCGTACTGTGGTATTTGATGCCGGTATCCGCATTGACCGAATTGAAAACGATATGCGAATGGATGTGCCCTTTATCGACGTGCGTTCCAATTACGGCTTCATATCCTCGCAGATGCTCTGCTGCAAAGCGTTTCGCAATTTCATGCGCCAGTTCCGGCGTGATCTCATCCGGCTTAAATGACTGGATAATATGATAGCATTGGCGTCCATCCGTTTTATGAAACCGCCGTTTTGTATTCATCATCTGCTGATACGCAAAACCGGGATCGCAGTTAAAATGATCGACAAGGACGCACTGATCGGTCTTATCCGGATTCGTAATATATTGAATGGCCTGCGCAAGTCCACCATTGCGGTACAGAATTTTTGTGATTGCCATTTCTATTTTGAAAACCCATACATGAGTTCATAGACACGATCCAGCATCCGCAGGGCGCGAGTGACCTCGTCACGGCTGGCAAACCCGGCGTTTGCTTTCCGCGCAAGCTGGTTGATGTTGTTGCCGATCTGATGGATCTCTGTGCGCAGCCTGCGAAGTTCTTCCGAGGGCGCGGCTTGGATGCTTTCTCCGAGGATCAGCTTGCGCAGGTAGGCCGACAGCTGCAGGCCGCTGGCTTGCAGCCCCTTTTCCAGCGCGGCGCGTTCGTCCTCATCCAGCCGGATATGTAGATTGTACTGATTCTTCCGCACGGCGCTCCTTTCTCCGCCCGCAGGCGGCATTTCGGGGTCAGGGTTCTCCCTGCAAGCTGCCTTTTGGTACCAAAAGGCGATGCTTGCGCGCGTCGTCGCGGACTGCGCTGCTTCGCGACGACTTTTTATGCTGCGCATCAAAAAGTCATCTCTCATCCGCTTCGTCGCTCCTCCTTTCCAAAATGCAAACAGTTCTTTTTGTGCCCGTATTTTTGCAATGCTGGCAGGCTCCACACCCAGTGCATGGGCCGCGCCTGTACAGACCAGCCATGTGCTGCGGCATTGCCCGCTTTTGGCGTTTGCCGCAGTCCTTTCCCACGTTGAGGCCGATATAAGCCCATTTCCACATCATGTCAACAGGTTTATAGCATCAAAACAGCCCTGACCGTATCCGCTGTAAAAGCAGGCAGACGATCAGGACTGTTTTTCCGTATTTCTTTATTTCAGCCGGTCAGCAGGCATCCACATTCTTGGTGACCATCACGTCACTGTCCAGCCCGCAGACGTTGTGCAGCACGATGGTGCCTGCCTTGACGGGGGCGATCAGCACCACCTTGCGGATCTCGTCCATCACCGGGAAGATCATATCCTTGGGGACGGCCTTGGTCAGGCGGACGCTGGTGACAGGCAGCTCGCCGCCCTTAACCAGCACTGAGCTGGCGATGGTGCGGCGGGGCGCAGTCAGCTCCTGACGGACATACTGTTCGCCGCGGGGGCAGGTGTGACCGGTGACCGAGATCACCTGACCATTTTCAACTTCGGCTTCGATCTCGCAGCCGTTGGGGCAGACGATACAGGTAAATTGCTTTTTCATTCCACCGACACCTCCAGTGCGCCCGTTTCCTGCATTTTGGCAGCAGAGACCTTGAACTGGATCATCTCCGCAGGAATGGCTTTCTTCATCTTCTTGGCAGCAACTTCCACACCGTTCTGGCGCACCACGATGCGGCAGTCACGGTAGTGGTTCCGCACGCGTAGCGAAAGGCTGAAGTCGTTCTTGCCGCTGACCTTCTGCGGAATGGTGTGGCCCACGCCCTCGCCGCACTTCACGTCCAGCGTGCAGGGGTCGATGCCCTTGCCCTCAACGTAGGCGGCAGCGTGGCGTGCCAGTGCCTCGGACTCCATGGAAACGAAGTCCACCAGATCATGCACATGCAGCACATTGCCGGCAGAGAACACGCCGGGCACGTTGGTCTGCAGGT
>OMDO01000444.1_pt1 | contig 27682 bp, 37 predicted proteins | sample 1674051 | NCBI WGS metagenome assembly OMDO01 (sample SAMEA103958138, study PRJEB25191) | human gut metagenome | biome: human-associated habitat [ENVO:00009003]; feature: intestine environment [ENVO:2100002]; material: feces | place: Germany | collected 2013/2015 | reverse complement strand
GGGGCGGGCTTATATTGCATTTTTTAGCAAATTCGCGCATAGACATATCGCCACGCGCAGCGCGTAAGCGTTTACCTAAAATATTATTATCAATCGTAACCATTTCTACAGGCTCTTCTTTTTCTTCCTTGCCAAGTAGAGCATTGGGAGTAGTGCCGAGAACGTCACAAAGCAAACGGATTGTTTGCGGCGACGGCTGCGAGCGGTCAAGCTCCCACATACGGACAGTGCTACCGCTTTTATTAAGTAGCTCGCCTAGTTCGGCTTGTGTCAACCCTTTTTCGGTACGAAGCATTTTTATTTTTTTTCCTAGAGAAGCTGCCATAGTGCGTACCTCCTTATAGTTATATCAATTATATTATACGCAATATAGTTGCTAATTACAAGAGAAACCGCAATTATATTAAAAAACATCTTGACAGCAAGAATATTGCTATGGTATATTAAACACAGATAGCAATAATATTGCGGAAAGGAGAAAAAAAGAATGTGTGAATTAAAAGAATTTAGGACACAAAAGGGATTAAGTCAGGAAAAAATGGCTAGTGAATTGGGGGTATCTCTGTCAATGTATGCGAAAGTAGAACAGGGAACGGCAAAAGCTGGTAGAAATTTCATGGAAAAGATAAAACGGAAATACCCAGAAGCAAGCATAGACCATATTTTTTTTACTATGAATAGCAATAATATTGCTATTAAGTAATGGAGGAATACATAATGCAGAGATTTTTAGCAGAGGGCGAAGCCTTACAGCAAGTGGCAGTTATGGGATTGCGTGCGCCGGACGGTTCAGTAGCGGAAAACGTGCCGCTGTATCGTATCATACCAGCAAAAGAAATTAAGCCGGAAAGCGGACTGACAGCCAGCGAAGAGGAAACATGCAAAGACTTTGGAAAGTCGATTGCGGACATATTCAAACAATACAAAAGAGAAGAAAGAAAGGCAAAGGCAGGAGCGAAAACGCAGGCACATTATGCCTAAAAAATCAACAGTAAGGACACAGCCAAATAATATAGACACATTATGCAAGGCTCAAAAAAAGACGCAGCGGGAAATAGCGCAGAAAATAAATTTTACCGAGGGATATATAGCAATGGTAAAACGGGGGAAAGTAAGCTGCGTATCAATGGAATTTGTGGAAAAGCTGGCAGCGGTACTGGAAACACAGCCAGAAAAGATTTTTCCAGATTATGAGTGCAGCAGGCAGCAGGCGAAAGAGAATGTGAGAGAGTGCAGAAACGGGCAGGCGGCAGGATTGAAAGAAGCAGAAAGCCGGACGCAACGAATAGCAGATAAGAGCGGAGGGCAGCAGCCAGAGGATAAATTTAACGTAAGGACAGAGCCGAACCATATAGCGGACTGGTGCGCGATACGTGGGATAACACAAAAGGAGCTTGCAGAACTGGCAGGCATGGGACAGACGCAAGTTGCAGACATAAAAAGAGGAAGAAGAAAACATATAAGACCAGCAGTCATAAAAAGACTGTCGGAGGCGCTGGGAGTAGAGCCGGGAGAGCTTTTTGATGATTATGCAGAGGCAAAAGCGGCATATCTGCGGGACATAGACCAAAACAGGGAATTTGTTTTCAAGGACATAAGGGAAAGAAATGCAATGATTGAAAGCATGATTCCATTTGCGCGGAACATAGCAAGACAAAGCGCAACAATGCTGCTGAAAAGATGCAGAAATGTATGTATAGACACAGAGGACATAATAGCAGAGGCGTTTTTAGCTGCTACAGAAACGGCGAATAATGCAATGAAAAGAGGCATACCAAGAGGCGCGGAAATTCGGGGGTATACATACAGCAGTATAGAGAAGAGCTTGAAAACATTGTATAGAGCGCAACGTACACAGTCACGCGCTGCCTGTAAGGTATTTTCATACGATACGCCGTTAAGCAATGATGAAGCGCAAACATATTTTGACTTTATAGAGGATTGCCACCTTATACATAAACAAAAAAGTGTAGAGGAAATTGTAATACTGCGGGAAGAGTGCCGGGAGGCTGTGAGGCATCTGCCACCAGAACGCAGGCGCGAGCCGGAAATAGCAGCGCTTATACAGCAGATTGCAATATAAACACAAAACAGGCAGAAAGGAGCGGAAACCATGAGCAAAAAAGAAATGCTGCGAGAGTTATTAGAAAAAATGGACGAAAAAGAAGCGGGGCTGCTGTATTGCTTTGCTATCGGAGTGAGGGCAGGCAGTATGGAAAAGGCGAAAAACGAGAAGGAAGGAGCAAAAGAACATGATGTATAGAGTGTGTGAACGCTGCGGCTGTAGCCTTGACTGTGGCGAAAAGTGCGACTGTGAAACACAAAGCGAACACGAAACATATACAAGCAGGGAAAGAGAGGAAAAAAGGAATGATTGCACCGTTGAACGTGAGCAAAGGGCAGGAAAATAAAGCTACAAGCTATCGCTTCGGCGACGATGAAAGGGAACTGACCGCCGAGGAAAAAGAAGCGTATAAAATGGCTGGAAACATTGCGGAAAAGATACACTATGCAGGGCAGGCGGCAGCAGTCGCACTATTTAGCAAAATGACCTATAAGGAATTTAAGCAGGCTTATAAGCTGCCGGAATGGGTAAAGCCGGAGGAATACTATTTCTTTTCAAAATCATTTTACCAAGCGTACTGCTGGGGTTATGAAGAGGGAGAAAAAGAACGCCAGTTCGATAAAGAAGAAAGAAAAAAAGAATAGCGCCCAGCGGAAAACCGCTGAACGCTAACAGGCTTTACATATGCCTCTAACCAAGATTAAGTATAGCATATGTAAAGCCAGATTGCAAGAGTTTTAGCGGTTATGGCGGGCAGTTCCGACCTTGTAAATAACGTTATCTTCTTAACCATTACAGGGAGGGCAGCAGGAAAGGAAATACATATGCCATACACTGAAAAGAAAATAATCATAGGGGATATTATGGAGGTTATGCGCTACCATTCAACAAAAGGGGGAAGCGCACAGAGAGGGGAAAAAGAAAAGGCATCAACGCCAGCACAGAAAAAGGCTAACGAGATAAGGACGGGCAACGAGCTGTGGAGAGTGATATATATAAACTTTGACGGGCAGCAGGGCGACCAGTTCAATACATTTACATTTGCGGAGGATATAGGGGAAGAGGACGCGCGGAAGGAATGGAGAAACTTCACAAGGCGGGTGCGGCGGTATCTGAAAAAGAACGGGCTGCCAGATTTAAAGTATGTGTATACGTTAGAAAAGCAGGGACGCTGGCATATACACGCGGTAATGAACGGAATACCGCTAAAGGATTTAACAAAGCTCTGGGGGCGTGGGCGCGTTTCGTCGTCCATACTGGATAAAACAAACGACTACAGGGATTTAGCAGCATACATAACAAAAAATATAGAGCCGGAAGGAGAAACGGCAGCGGGAGAGCCAGAGGGAAAAAAGAAAAATAAACGCAGTTGGAGTGGCAGCTTAAACCTAGAGCGCCCTGTTGTGATTGTGAGGGAAATTAAGCGGGAAAGTATCATGCGGAAAGTACCGACAGCACCGAAAGGCTATATATTGCTGCCGGATTGGGAAATAGGCTGCGATAGCTGGGGAAACCTATACCAGCGCTATAAATGCAGAAAAATAGCAGCACAGGGCAAGAAAAAGAGGCAAGAAAGAAAGGCAAAGAAAACCACAGCTAATAAGCGCCGTTAGCTCATTGGTTAGAGCGCCAGCCTTATAAGCTGGGCGTGGCTGGTTCGATTCCAGCACGGCGTACTTGTAGCAGGCATGGCGAGCCTGCACCAGAGAGCAGCAGGCTAATAGCTGCATCTGGATACCGTGACAAAAATAGCAGCGGTCATACCAGCTAGAGAGTATGTGGACGGTCAACAAGTTTTCTGCTGGTTTTTAATGTGAAAAGCAGCCAACACGGTAAATAATACGCCAGAGCAGGAGGGCGGCAGCATGGAAAGACAGAGAGCGCCGCCATGATACAAAGGCAGGAGAAAAGAAAAATGATGTACTACACAGGCAACCTTTTCAAGCGGCATAAACGCAGGAAAATAGAGGCACTGCAAGGGAAGAAAACAAAAGGAAGGAGTAAGGGAAGAAATGAACATTTTTTCGCGGATATTCCGCAAAGCAAAGCCACCAGAAGGGGAAACAGAACGCGCTGAAATACTGGGAGGCGGCAACTCTTTTTCAGCGTGGAACGGCGACGCATACGCAAATGACATATATAGGGGAGCAGTAGACGCAATAGCGCGAAACGTGGCGAAGCTGAAAGGCTCACACGTGATACGATATGCAGACCACGACAGGACAGAGGGAGATTGTAAAATAAACCGCCTACTACAGATAGAGCCAAACCCATATATGAGCGCTTTCGATATGCTGTATAAGCTGGCGACGCACTATTTTCTTTACAACAATGCTTTTGCTTTCTTACAGAAGGACGAGCGGGGGCGGCTTGTGGGTGTGTATCCTTTAAATGCAGTGCATATTGATTTTGTGACAGATGCAGCAGGGGCACTGTACTGTGATTTCCTGTTTTCTGGTGGCAAAAGCGTAGTGCTGCCGTATGCCGATGTAATACACCTACGAAGAAATTTTAACAGTAACGACCTACTGGGCGACAGAAACGAAGCACTAGAGCCAGCGCTACAGCTTGCGCATACACAAAACGAGGGTATTATTTCAGCAATCAACAGCGGCGCAACACTGCGGGGCATATTAAAGCGCACGCAGCTTGCCAATGTGGAAAAACTGAAAGACATACAGGAAAATTTTATAAAAGACTATCTGACAATATCCAATAACGGAGGAATAGCGGTTATAGATAACGCATCAGAATATATACCGCTGGATAATAAGCCTTACACAATAGACGAGAAGCAGCTACAGGCAGTAAAAACAAAGATTTATGACTATCTGGGGATTTCAGAAGCAATCGTTAATAGCAGCTATGATGAAAACCAGTGGGCGGCATTTTACGAAAGCACAATAGAGCCGCTGGCGGTGCAGTTCAGCCTTGAATTTACAAGAAAAATATTTAACGAGAGGGAACGGGCTTTCGGAAATTCTATATTGTTTGAGAGCGGGCGGCTGCAATTCAGCAGCAACGCGACAAAGGTAAACCTTATAAAAGAGCTTATGCCGTATGGATTACTTACAATCAACCAAGCGCTAGAAATATTAAACTTGCCAAGCGTGGAGGACGGAGAGAAACGGCTACAGACGCTAAACGTAGTATCAGCAGACGAGGCGCATAAATACCAAATGGCAAAAGCTGGGGCAGAACCGAAAAAGGGGGCGGCAGAAAATGAAAGAAATTAGAATATGCGAGATAAGGGCAGACGCGGCAGCAGGAGCAGAGCAGGCGTTAAGGCTAGAGGGCAGACCGATAGTATACGACCAACCAACCAAGATAAACGACCCGGCAGGGGCTTTTATAGAAGTGATAAGGGCAGGAGCGCTGGAAAATGCGGACTTGTCCGACGCAAGGCTACTTTACAACCATGACTTGAACAAAGTACCACTTGCACGCACACCAAAAACAATGCAGCTCATACACGACCGGGCAGGGTTGCGCATGGTTGCAGATTTACCAGACACGCCGGAAGCAAACAGCGTATATACGGCAGTAAAGCGCGGCGACCTTTCGGGAATGTCTTTTGCATTTAAAGTGCCGGAGGGCGGCGACAGTTACGACGCTAAGACAAAGACAAGGACTATACACAAAATAGAAAAAGTCTATGAAATAAGTGTAGTACCTTTTCCCGCATACCCTCAAACGAGTGTAGAGGCGCGTTCTGCAATAAGCGGGAAGGCAGAGGCAGAGAAACGCCGCAGGGAGGCAATCATAAAGGCAAACAAAATACTTATGAAGAATATTTAAAATGTCCGAAACGGGCACCAAAAAAACGATGATTAACGGAGGAAATCAAAATGAAATTTAAGACTATCGCAGAGGCATTTAATTATTACCGCAACGCAACAGTAGAAGAAATTGAGCGCAGGGCGGCAGAAATCAAAGGAACGATTGAAACGGACGCAGACGCAGACATAACAACGTTAAATATTGAGCTTTCCGGGTTGGCACAGGCAAAAGAGAACATACAGCAGCAGGCAGCAGGCGGCAACCAGCGCAGCGCGTTCAATCCGATTACAGGCGCAGGAATGAGCTTTGAACGCAGGGCAAGCCATGAGGCGACAGAGGGCGACGTACTGAACAGCGCAGAATACAGAAGCGCGTTTTTTAAGTCACTGCTGGGGCAGAAAATGACAGAATTTGAACAGGCTGCCTATAAAAGAGCTATGGGCGACCAGAGAGCGGACGCTTTCGCAAGCTCTACCAATGCGGCAGCAGTGCTTCCAACACAGACGCTTAACGAAGTAATTAAAAAGGCACGTACAATGGGCGGCATTATGGGAGCGTGCAGAGCTTTCAACATTCCCTCAAAGGTTGCCGTACCGATTGGAACACCAGCAGCAGCGGCAAACTGGCACACAGAAGGGGCAGCAGTCGAGAGCGAAAAGCCAGAAACAACAAGCGTAACATTTGACGGGTACGAAATTATGAAAGTATTTTCTATCAGTGAAAAAGCGCGGAAAATGAGCGTTTCAGCATTTGAGGGATACATGACGCAGGAGCTTAACGCAAGTGTAATGGAATGTATTGCAAATGCCCTTGTAAATGGTACAGGAAGCGGGCAGGGGACAGGGCTTTTAACAGGCATTACATGGAAGGACGGAAAGAACGCCCTCACATTCGGAAAGACAACGGGGCTTAAATATGCGGACGTAGTAAAGACGGTTGCAGCACTGAAAAGAGGATATGCAAACGGCGCAGCGTGGGCTATGAATAACGCCACTCTTTACAATCTGTTTTATGGGCTTGTAGATGCAAACGAGCGCCCTATCTTCATTGCAGACCCTAAAAACGAGGGAATAGGGAAAATCTTAGGTTTCCCTGTGATTATTGATGATTATATTACAGACGAAACCGCTATTTTCGGAAACTTTAACTATATGGGCTACAATCTGCCGGAAGGCATCACGGTAGAGGCTTCAAGGGAAAGCAGCTTTAAGAAAGGGCTGATTGACTACAGAGCAATGGCAATCGCAGACTGCAAGCCGATTGTATCAGAGGCATTTGTAAAGCTGACGCGTGCAGCTTCTTAAAGGGGGCTGCGGATATGCTGACAGTAGAGCAGGCACGGGAAATACTGCGGCTGGATACGGCAGACAATGACGCTATCATAGAGGGGTTGTTGTCTGCAATCCCGGACTATATAGAGCTGACAACAGGAGTAACAGCAAAGCAGCAGGAAGGGCAGCCGTTAGCTGATACAGCCGCAAAGTTTATACTGCTACTATGGTACAACGTGGAGAGAGTGGACGCGGAAAAGATACAGCGGACGATTGACAGCCTACTAAAAACGCTTGCGCTGGTAGCAGTTAATAATACAGCAGACAGCGGGGCAGCAGGAGGCGAAGAGGCAACACAAGAGGACGTAGCAGAACTGTTTAAATGATGTAGCACAGAAAGGAAAGTAAAGATATGGCGAAGGATTTTGCACGCGGCTTTTATGATAGCCCACAATGGAGAAAAACAAGCAAGGCATATCTAAGCAGCAAAAATTATATATGTGAGGATTGCGGCGGGGCGGCGTGCATCGTCCACCATATCAGACATATAGAACCGTGGAACATAAACGACCCAGAAGTAACGCTTAACTGGATAAATCTGAAAGCAGTATGCGAGAAGTGCCACGCACAGGAACACGCACAGGACTACAAGGCTTTTAAAGGGCAGCCTGCAAAGCTGAACGGGATTAGCTTCGACGAGAACGGCGACGCAATAGAAAGCCCTAATGTATTTCTGGTGTGCGGCAGTCCGGGCAGCGGAAAGACAACGTATGTATTGAGGAATAAGCTACCACATGATTTAGTAATTGATTTAGATTATATATGTGCTGCACTCATGGGGGAAAGCGGAGGCGTAAGGCTGGACTTTAGGGCAGTGCTGCCGACAGCATTAGAAGTGCGCAAGCTGCTTTATCAGTGTATACAGCAGAGGCGCGGGAAGTGGGAGCGGGCTTTTGTAGTAACAGCAACAGCAGACGCGCTGGAAATGCGCAGGCTTGCGCAGGAGCTTAACGCAGAGCTGGTGCTAATGGATACGACATTAAAGGAATGTCTGGAACGGATAAGAAACGACCCACAAAGAAACAGAAGCCGCAGGAAATTTGAAAGGCTTGCAATAGAGTGGCACGAAAAATACAGCAAGTCATTAAAAAAACCATTTATACCCCCCAACCTAACGAATTAAAGGGAGGGGAAACACCGGGCGGCAGGCAACCTTTTCTTTCCTCTCTGGGGTTTCACGTAGGAGGGGGGGTAAAATAGCAGGATTTAGGAGGGGATAAAATGCCAGCGGGAGAAAATACGGAAAAATTAAAAAATATGCGCAAGCTAAAGCGACTTTTAAAATTAGTTCCAGTAGACCGCAGGGCGGTTGCGGAAAAGCTCATAGCGGAAATTGCTTTTATGGAGGACACGTTAAACGGATTGCGCAGACACATAGAAAAAAACGGCGCAATAGACCATTTCAAACAGGGACAGCAGGAATTTGACCGGGAAAGCCCGGCAGTCAAGACCTATAACACCATGATACAGCGCTATAGCCTTATTTATCGGCAGCTTACAGATATGCTTCCTAAACCCGAACCGACAGACAAGGGCGCTAATGAGTTGCTGGAATTTATAAAAAAGCAGGAGTAGTGCTTGAATTATATTTTAGAATACTGGCAGCAGATAGAAAGCGGAAAAGTCATTGTTTCGGCGCGGGTAAGGAAGCAATACAAAAAGTTGGCTGAAAGGATAAAAAAACCAGAGGGAAGATATATTTTTGACGAAAAACGGGCAAACAGACCTATAGAATTTACTGAAACACTGTGCAAACAGTCGCGCGGCGAATGGGGAGGCAGGAAAATGGAGCTAGAGTTATTTCAAAAGGCTTTCATTTCTGCCCTTTTCGGTTTTATCGACAAAGAAACACGCTTGCGACAGTACCGGGAAACAATGTTTTATATTGGGAGAAAAAACGGAAAGAGTACGCTGCTTGCCTGTATCGCACTTTATATGCTGACGGCAGACCATGAGGCGGGCGCGGAAGTATACAGCGTGGCAACAAAGCGCGACCAAGCCAAAATTATATTTAATGAGGCTTACAACATGGTACAGCAAAGCCCGGCGTTAAGAAAAGCACTAAAAAAGAGAAAAGCAGACCTGTATTTTCCTACTACTTTTTCACGTTTTGAGGCTTTAAGTAAGGACAGTGGAAGCCTTGACGGTTTAAATTCTCATTGTGTCATTATAGACGAGCTGCACGGAATTAAAGACCGTAACCTATACGAAGTTATGAAGCAGTCGCAGAGCGCAAGACAGCAGCCTTTATTGATTATGATAACAACGGCGGGAACAATACGCGAATGTATTTTCGATGATATGTATACATACGCCTGCAATGTAGCAGACGGAATTTTTGAGGACGAAACTTTTTTACCGATATTGTATGAACTTGACAGCAGGGAGGAATGGACGCGCCCGGAAATGTGGCAGAAAGCAAACCCAGCGCTAGGGACAATAAAGAAGCTGGAGGACTTGCAAAACAAAGTTATAAGGGCGCAAAATAACCCGGTTGACCTAAAGGGCATACTGGTAAAGGATTTTAATATAAGGGACACAATAGGCAACGCGTGGCTTTCTTTGGAGGATATAACCAACAAAGAAACATTCGATTTAGAGCAGTTCCGGGGCTGCTATGCAATAGGCGGCGCTGACCTTTCCAGCTCACGTGACTTAACGTGTGCAACCCTGCTTTTAATTGACAGGGAAACAGAAAAACGATATGTGGCGCAAATGTACTGGATACCAGAGGACAGCATGGAAAGGCGTGTGAACGAAGAGAAGCTGCCATATGATAAATGGTATGAGAGGGGGCTTGTGAGGCTGTGCAAGGGGAATACGATAAACTACAAGGACGTTACGGCGTGGTTTGTGGAAATGGCGAACACATACGGCATATTTCCGGCATGGATATATTACGATAGATGGAGCGCTACGTATTGGGTTGAGGAAATGAAAGCAACAGGGTTTACAGAAATGAAAGGCGTTGCACAGGGAGCAAAAACGCTGTCGCTGCCGATGCAGTTTCTAGGCGCTGATTTACAAGCAAAGAAGATTAACTACAATAACAATCCAGTGCTGCGCTGGTGTCTGTCAAATACTGGCGTACAGGAGGACAGAAACGGGAACATAGTACCGATAAAGAACCAAGCAGCAAAACAGCGAATAGACGGCACAGCGAGTTTGCTAAATGCTTATGTAGGATTGTATGAGCATTACAACGAGTTCATAGAGGCACAATAAAAGGGAGAGGGCACAATGAAGCTGAAAGATAAGAAAATACGTATACTGGCGTATGAAAGTTATACAAATAACAACGGGTTTCCTGTAGAAAAATGGAATGTAATACATGAGGGAAAGCTGTGGGCGTATTATCGCCAGCTTTCCGGGAAAGAGTTTTTTGCAGCGGCAACAGTGAACGCGGAAGAAAACGTATTATTTACCGTAAATTACAGGACAGATATAGAAACAGATATGATTGTAGAGTATGCCGGGGAATATTACCAGATTACACGTATAGACGACCACGAAGGATATAAAACAGACATAGACCTTTATTGTAAAACGAACCCGGAGCAACACCCAAACATAACAGAAGAATAGCAGAAACGGGGGCACAGCATGGACGGAAGAGAGAAAAGGGAAGAGCTAGCAGCGAGAATAAAGGCGGGAGAAAAAAGCCTGCTGCCGATGCTCTGGGGGGAGTGCAGAGGCACTGTAATAATAATGGCGGCAAAATACAGGAGCATAATAGAGCAAAATGCTTTTGTTGATATGGAAGATTTTATACAATGCGGCTATTTTGCAATGCTGGAAGCAGTGGAGGCATACAACCCAGAAAAAGGCTATAAATTCACTTCTTACATGACATTCAAATACAAGAAACAAATTTACAAAATGTTCGGGAACGTGCGGGAAGGAGATAAACGCATATTCCCTGCTGCTGCCTCTTCACTAAATATAACATTGGAAAATGACGGACACGAAACGGAGCTTTTAGAAATGCTGGAAGATAAAAGCGCCGGAAGCATAGAAAGCGACTATGAAAAAAAGGAATTGCAGCAGATTGTAAGGAAAGCAGTTGGAAAGCTGCCGGAGCGGGAACGGTATGTAATACAGGAAATATATTTTAATGGACGGGCAAAAACGGAGATAGCAGACGGGCAGCGTTACAAAGACCAGTTCGCAGTTACACGAACAGAAGATAAAGCAATGTACATACTTAGAAAAGACCAGAGTTTACAGGCACTACATAGAGCATATTTCAAGAAAGAACCACGGGAGCAGAATATCTACAAGACTTCGCCGGAAGAGGCAGCAATAGAGGGCGAAAAGTGGGATAAATGGCTAGAAAATATCATGGACGAAATAGGAGGGTTCGAAAATGGGCTTTGAAAAAATGAAGGACAAGGCAGCAGAGGACTTAAAACAGTTTAGAAAGCTGGAAGGAAGCAGCGACCAGACAGAACGACAAAAGGCAGCAGTTATAGAAGCAGCGCTGCGTATGCTTTCGGAAAGGGAAAGGGAAGTGCTGCGGGAGTTCTTTATTGACCGTGAAAAACGATATGCAGGACATAGGGCGAGGCTACAGGCAAAATATGGGCTTTGTCTTTCGGATTTGTATAGATTGAAAAATGATGCGTTGTCAAATTATTGTATGAGTATCATGGCAATAAAGGCAGCAGGAGGCAGCAGGAAATAAAAAAACCGCTTACCCTTTACCGGGCAGGCGGTTTTCTCTTTATCTCTTGCAGACGATACCAAACAGACCATTTACAAATATATAGCGGGGGTGTTCGGATTTTAAATGTTCAGCTAGAAAGCTACGAAACAGAAACGGGGTACTGGTTAGTGCCTATAACCATTGAGATATTAAAGGAGCGATAAAATGACATTAGGATTGAAAGACCTTTATTATTCTGTAATTACAGAACCAGACGGCGCAGAGACATACGGAACGCCTAAAAAAATGGCAGGAGCTATGACAGCTGAATTATCAGTATCAACGGCAGACGGTGCGCTTTACGTAGACGACGCATTAGCGCAGAGCGACAGCGAATTTGCAAGCGGTACGCTTAAACTGGGTATTGATGATTTAATGCCGGAAGTATCAGCAGAAATTTTAGGGAAGAAAGTAGACGAAAAAGGCGTTGTATGGAGCGGTGGCGAGGATAACCCGCCATACGTTGCCGTAGGATTTAGGGCAAAAAAGACGGGCGGCAAATACCGCTATATTTGGCTGCTTAAATGTAGGGCAAAAATTCCCACAGAAAAGTTTGAAACTAAGGGCGAGAGCATCAACTACCAGACACCAGAAATAGAGCTTACATTTATGAGAAATAAGAAACACGACAAGTGGAAAGCTGACTATGTAGGAAAAGAAACAGATGAAACAGCTAAAGCATGGTTTAATGCCGTGCCAGAGCCAGCAGCAGATGCAGTATCAGTATAAAGAAAGGGGGAAAGGCGCAGCGCAACAGCTGCGCCATATTTGATATATGAATGCAATGAAAAGCGGGGCATATCCCATTACATTAAACGGCGAAGAATACGGCTTATTATTTTCTCTAAACGCACTGGATGAAATGCAGGAGCGCTTTGGCGGTTATGACAAGCTGCACGAGGTATTTAACCAGGATAACAAGGACTGGGTAAAAGATACAAGATGGTTATTCACTTTGCTTATCAATGAGGCAAGACTTGCAGAAAATGAAAACGCAGAAACATTAAGCGAGCAAAAAGTAGGCAGGCTGATAAACGCAGGTAACTTACGAGAAATACAGCAAGCTATATTTGCTGCATTTGCTGCCGGAACGACAGGAGAGAAAGAAAATAACAATAATATAACAGAAGATACAGAGGGGGAAATGAAAGCCGCACAGAAAAGCTAGACACTGTGCGGCTTTTCTATATAGCAACAGTAATGCTGCGGTACACAGAGCAGCAGGCATGGAGAAAAACACCATACCAGATACTGACACTATTTAAGTATCACAAAGAATATAATCCACAGATATTTGGCTATGAAAAGCCAGCAAATGCCGGAAATGAAAACATGGACGATATAGACATAGCACTAGGGGGCTTTTAATTTATGGCAGATAAAACAGAAAATATTAAAACACGGCTTAGCTTTGACGGTGAGGCAGAGTATAAAGCAGCGTGCAGAGAAATTAACAGCACCCTTAAGGTGCTAAATTCTGAAATGAAACTTGTAACGGCAGAATACAAGGACAATGCAAGTAGTGTAGAAGCACTACGGGCAAAGCAGGACGTACTAAAGAAAAGCTACGACGAGCAAAAGAAAAAAGTGGACGAAACACAAAAGGCATTAGACAGATGCAGACAGGCAACAGGAGAAAACAGCGAAGAAAGTAAAAAATTAGAGACAACATTAAACTACCAAAAAGCAGCGCTTGTAAAAAACGAGCAGGAGCTTAAGAACACAGAAAAGGCTTTAGAAGATGCAGGGAAAGCCGCTGACGATATGGGCGAAGATGTAAAGAAAAGCGGCACAGAGGCAGAAAAAGCAGAAAGCAAATTTAGCGGGCTAGGCGATACTGTAAAAAAAATCGGGGGAGTAATGGCAACGGCAATGGCGGCAGCAGCAACAGCAGCGGCGGCAGCAGTAGGAACGCTTACAACCAAGGCAATAGAGGGATACGCAGACTATGAGCAGCTTGTAGGTGGCGTGGAAACTCTTTTCGGTTCGTCATATGGCAGCGTAGAAGAATACGCAGAGGGCGTAGGAATGTCTATGGAAATGGCAGCGCAGACATTCAACGACTATCAGAACAGGCAACAGACAGTATTAGACAATGCAAATAACGCATATAAAACGGCTGGGCTTTCTGCAAATGAGTACATGGAAACTGTAACAGGATTTGCAGCAGCGTTAAACTCTTCACTGGGAGAATATGCGTGGCAGTCTGGCAATTATGCAGATATGGCGATTACTGACATGGCAGACAATGCTAATAAAATGGGTACAAGCATGGAAAGCATACAAAATGCTTACATGGGATTTTCAAAACAAAATTATACCATGTTGGATAATCTTAAATTAGGATATGGCGGCACAAAGGAAGAAATGCAGCGATTGCTTAGCGACGCAGAAAAGCTAGAGGGTTTAGAAATTGGTTCGCTGGATGTTTCTAATTTTGCAGACGTGGTAACAGCAATACACGCCGTACAGGAAAATTTAGGTATCACTGGAACAACAGCAAAAGAAGCGAGTACAACTATACAGGGTTCGATAGCTACGGAAAAATCAGCGTGGGAAAACTGGCTTACGGGAATGGCAGATAGTGAGGCTGACTTTTCAGCACTGACAGGAAATTTAGTAGATGCGGTTTTGACAGTAGTAGATAATCTAATACCAAGAATAATAGAGACAATACCAAGAGTTGTAAGCGGGCTGGGAGAGCTGGCAACAGAATTAGCGGCATATATACCGCAACTCATGAATGAACTATTGCCGCCTCTAATGGATGGCGTAAGAGCTTTGCTTACAACACTTGTTAGTATGTTGCCGGAAATGTTAAGCATATTATCTGGTTTAGCACCGCAGATTATAGACATAATATTACAGCTTTTACCACAGATTACAGAAGCGGCAATAGAAATAGTGGTAGGGCTTGCAGAGGGAATAGGGCAGGCGTTGCCGGAATTGATACCAAGCATAATAGACGCTGTACTTACGATTGTGCAGACACTCATAGAAAACATACCTTTACTGATAGAGGCAGCAGTACAGCTTATTACGGGGCTTGCACAGGGGCTTATAGATGCAATACCAGTAATTATAGAACGTCTGCCGGAAATAATAACGGCTCTGATTAACGGGTTAGTAGAGGGGCTGCCACTTATTATAGCAGCATCTGGGGAAATAATGGTAGCGCTGATTAACGGACTGATTGAGGCAATACCGTTACTGATAGAAGCAATGCCGCAAATTATCGAGGCAATAGTAATGGGACTTATTACAGGATTGCCGCAAATAGCAACGTCAGCATGGCAAGTGGTAGTAACGATTGTAAGCGCATTGGGAAATCTTGTTGCGCAGATAGCACCAGTGCTGGCGCAGGCAGTGGTAAGTCTTATTGAATGGGGCGAGAACATGAAAGCAAGAGCAGGAGAAGCAATAACAGCGCTTGTGCTTAATGTAACAACAACGCTTAAGGAATTGCCACAAAAGATATGGAACACAATTATAAACTGCGTTGTAAAGATTGCAGAATGGGGCGTTAAGATGCAGACCAAAGCAAAAGAAGCAATAGCAAATGTATGCACAAGCATTGTAAATGGCTTTGCAGATTTGCCTAACAAAATGGTAACAATAGGCACAAATATTGTGCAGGGTATCTGGAACGGTATAAACAATGCGAAAGACTGGATACTTGATAAAATAAAAGGTTTTGGGGACGCAGTACTTGACGGTCTTAAGTCATTCTTTGGTATTGCCAGCCCGTCAAAGGTTATGCGTGATGAAGTCGGCGTATATCTGGCGCAAGGTATCGGCGTGGGCTTTGAAAAGGAAATGCAGAACGTAAAGCGCACTATGCAGAACAGCATACCGAGAGAGTTTGACGTAGGCAGCAGGGCAGTATATGGAGCGGTACAGAGTAAGGGTACAGAAACAGGCGGGATGGCTACAGGTGGCGTGGTGGTTAATCAGTATATTTATGCCAATGAGACAAATTACGCCAAGCAGCAGAGAGAAGCAGAAAAGAACTTTAGACTGATAGCAAGGACGGTGTGATATGGCAGAATATGAAAGACTGATATACACAAATGAGAGGGGAGAAAGCATAGAGTTTTCTGCAAGCAGCTCTTTTTTTGTGAATGTCGCAAATGATGTGACAGGTATAAGCGATATAAGAAATACACTGTATACCAGTAGCTCTATGGGGCAACACGGAGAAACCTATATAGGCGAGAAGATAGAAGCACGAGACATTGATATAAAAGGCAGCATAAACAGGCGTGACAAAGATAAGGTACTGGAATTGCGCAGATATGCGCAAAAAGTACTTAATCCAGAGTTGAGTGCTACGCTGACATATATATATAAAGACTTTGTACGTGTTATAGATTGCAAGGTAGACAATGCGCCAGTATTTAGCAGGAAAAAGATATATAACGATTTTACAATACAGCTTAATTGCCCGTCGCCGTTTTGGAGAGAACAGCAGGAAGATAAAAAGGATATAGCCAGCTGGATTGCAGCATTTGAATTTGAGTTAGAGATACCAGAGGACGAGGGCATAGAGTTCGGATACCGAGAACCGAACGTAATTGTAGACGTTTATAATAATGGCGACGTTGCAACAGGTATGAGGATAGAATTTAGGGCAACTGGTACATTATCAAAGCCAATACTGCTAAATGTAAATACAGGAGAATACATACAGGTAAATGCAGAGATGCAGGCAGGCGACAGCATTACAGTAAACACAGAGTACGGCAGTAAAGGGGCGGTATTGCAGCGAGGCAGCAGCAGTACTGATTATTTCCGCTACATAGATGTAGATAGTACATTTATGCAGCTGGAAATAGGCGACAATGTATTTAGATATGACGCAGAAAGCGGACTTGATGCACTGGAAGTAACAATATATCACTCAAATAAATATCTGGGGGTATAAGCATGGAATTAAGAATATTTAGCAGAGACTTAGAGCCGCTTGGGATTGTAGACGAGACAATAAGTGTTATATGGAAACCGTCATACTGGGATAAGGGCGACTACGGGGATGTAAAAATACTCGCACCGATTACAAATAATAATAATAGCTTACTAACAAAAGGCAACATCATTGTACGGCATGGAGAGAGTGCAGAGTACAGCAATGCAGCCGGGGAGTGGCGGCGTGCTATGCAGATCACGTACAGATACATAACAAAAGACGAAAACGGCACAGAACAGATAGAGGTACAAGGCTGCTTCTTAAAGCAATGGCTGGCAAAAAGAATACTTACAGAGCAGACGGTATTAACAGACACAAACCAGAACATTATAAACAGCATTATAACTAAAAACTTTATAACGCCGAGCGCAGAAAAAAGAAAGTTTGAAAGGTTTATCTTGCTGCCGCAGGAAGATTTAGGCGGCAGCAGTATTGAATACAGTGCAGAGTTTGGAGCAGATGCACAGACAGAAATATATAACAGAGCGCTTGCAGGAAAACTGGGCTACGACATTCTTGTAAACGAAAGGACAAAGCAGTACGGCTTTTGGCTTTATAAGGGAAAAGACCTTACAGCCACAAACAAACAGGGTAACACACCCTGCATATTCTCACGAGATTTTGATAACGTGAATGAGCAGGAATATACAGAAAGCATAGAGAGTATGAAAAATACAGCCTATGTTATCGGTGCTGCGGATGAAAGCGGCGAACAGCCACAGATAGAAGTATGGAAAGAAACAGAAACGGCAGGGATTGACAGGGACGAGCTTTTTATAGAGGCTACCGACATAAGCAGGACAGCACAAAACGAAGCAGGAGAGGACACACCGATACCAGAAAGCCAGTACTTAGAGCTTATGGTAACAAAGGCAAACGGCGAACTTGAAACATACGGCGAGGTTATAAACTTTGTTTCGACGATAAACGTAAGTAAAAACCTACAGTATAAAAGAGATTTTACAGTAGGGGATGTAGTAACCAGCATAGAAAAGCGCTGGGGAGTAAAGATAGACGCAAGAGTAACAAAGATAACACAGACGAGCCAGAACGGACAGGAAACTATAGAGGTTACTTTTGGAGATAGTCTGCCGTCACTGATAGAAAAAATAAAAAAAGTAAGAAAGTAGAGGTATAAGATATGGCAGAGCAATGTTTTCCATATAACAGCGTGGGCGGCGATAGGAAATATAAAGCCGAAGAATTTAGGGCATATTTTGCACAGCTGATAGGGAACGGGGTAATTTACAAGAGTGCCGACGCATTAAAGGTATATGAGGGCGACGGCATGAGCATAACAGTTAAGGCTGGCGGCGCTTGTATCGAGGGAGCAGGCTACATAAATGGCACAGACCTTACACTGACGCTGGACACAGCAGACGGCTCTTTATCACGTATAGACAGGATAGTGATAAGAAACGACTATACGAACAGAAAAACGTATGCAGCTATTATAAAAGGCGCATATAGCGCAAAGCCTACAGCACCGACGCTGACGAGAAACGCAGACGCTTACGAAATTGCAATAGCAGACATACTGGTAGCAGGCGGCGTGGTTAGCATCACGCAGGCGGCTATTACGGACACAAGACTTAATAACAGCTTATGTGGTATTGTTTCTGGCGTGATCGAGCAGGCAGACACAACAGAGCTGTACAATCAGTTTGAAAGCTATTTCAATGATTTTAAGGCACAGTACATAGCGGATATGGAAAGCTGGACACAGGAAGAGCAGGACAATTACAGCGCATGGGAAACAGAACAGAAAGCAGATTTTATAGCATGGGTGGAGAGCATAAAGGACATTCTGGACGCAACGGCAGCAGGAAAGCTGCAAAATGAAATAGAGCAGCAGGCAGCAGATGTATTTAACAGGTATTACGGGCTTGTTACCCAGTCAACAGAATTTAAAGACGACGGTAGTATAGTAGCCGCAAACGAAGAGGCGACAGTAACAACCACATTCAACACAGATAAGGAAAGCGGGAAGAAAACAGTAACAGAAACGATTGTAACAAAAAGCGGAAAAACTTATGTAAAAACTACAACTATCACACCAGCCACAGAAACCACAAATAAAATAATAAGAGAGGAGTATACGACAAAATGAGCTACGCAGAGGCACAGTATATTATTGATGAAACAGCGGGAAAAGTTGAAAAGGCAGCAGAAAAATTAACGGCAGGCATACCGCCACAGGATATGCAGCTTTTCAGTATTACGCCAGTAGACAGCGGTGCTAAGTTGAAATTCAAAGAACCAGACGACACCTATATAGACGGGCAACGGGTATGTAGTGTAAAAGGTGTCAAAATTGTTCTGAAAGCTGGCAGTTATCCACTAAATGAGGACGACGGCACACTAATTGTGGATAATATCGAATTTGGAAAATATGAAAGTACACCGCTGGTTATCGACAGGTTGACGAACGGCACAGAATACTATATAGCGGCTTTTCCGTACTCGAATGATAATTATTATAACAGGACAGCAGGCTTAAGGGTATTAAGTGATACATACGCACAGAAAAACCGTACCAAGTTTACGCCGCAAGCATACGTGTTATACGGATACAAGAGAACAAAAGCAGACAGTAACCCAGCCACGAGATTAGAGGCTACAGATATGGCAGTAGGAATGGGAAAAGCAACGCTTAACACAAGCACTGGCGCAGTTGATTTGAAAGAATGGGCTAATGTGTGGTTTGTTAGCGAAAATAAGCCCGTTATGATGAAATACGACGGCACGGTAGATTATGAGCTTAACCCAGACGACTACACCAAAAAGAAAAGCGGCGGTGCATCTGACGTAGCAAATAAAGAGTACGGCGGTAATGCCATGGCGTTATTCCCTACATGCTGGGTAAAACGCTGGCAGGATAGCACGTATGAGTATTTCCAAGTGTGCAACATACAGCTTACAGACGATTTTAAGGCATATGCGCACCAGAGAGAGGACGGTACTATTATGGAATGGTTCGCACGTTCCATTTACGACGGCGCAAACGTAAGTAATAAAATACGTTCGTTATCCGGCTTGACACCATGTAATACAGTTGCTGGAAATACACAGCTTGCATATGCACAGGCAAACGGCAGCTTATGGGAGTGTGACACATGGAGCAGAGTGGCGCTTATCTGGGATTTGCTGCGGCTTATGTCACTTAATGACAATGTGCAGCAGGCGTGGGGGTACGGATATTATACCGGAATGAGCCAAGCAAGCCACTTAAAACAATCTGGAACGGGAAATACAAAGGGGCAGTTTTACGGAAAGCCAGCAAATGATGTAGTTAAGGTATTTCATACAGAAAATTTCTGGGGCAATATCTGGAAACTGATGCAGGGACTTGTATATAACACGACAAGTAAGTACGGCGTTAAGATGTGCAGACCATACAGCACAAGCGGTAGCGGATATACAGCTATGAGCTTTGGTATCGCCGGGACAAGTGGCGGCTATCAGAGTGCGCACAATATGAGCGAATACGGATTATTACCTACTACAGTATCTGGCAGCGACAGTACATATATACCAGACGGCTGCTGGTGGAATACGTCACAACAAAGCCTTGCTCGCTTTGGCGGCTCTGGCGGTTACGGCTTGCTTGTGGGCTGCGCTTTGAATTTGTACGATGCGCTTTCTCGCTCGTATTGGGATTACGGGCTGGGCTTGACTTGCGAGCAACCTTTAGCAGCGTAGCTGCACAGGGGGAACGGGGGAGTATTCCCCCGAATAGATTGTAAAACGAGATAAATCGTAGGGGTTTTAGGGTACGTGTTGACGGGCTGCTTTGCTCGCTTTGGCGGCTCTGGCAATAACGGCTTGCATGTGGGCTGCGCTTTGAATTTGAACAATGCGCTTTCTCACTCGAATTGGAATTACGGGCTGGGCTTAACTTATCTAATTGACGGAACAATAACCAAGTACCCTATTATCCTACACCACAGGCGCTTGAAACAGCGATAACTATTTAGCGAGTGGAAATACAACCGAAAAAGGTAAGGGTTAGTAGCACGGATATAGCGAAAGCCCTTTAGGAGAATAAGTCAAAATGAAAACTTATAAAAATCTTATGGGGCAGATAGCCAGCAAGGAGAACATAAAGACAGCAATAACGAGCGCAAGCAGGAGAAAAAGAAACAGGACAGATGTAAAAGCCGTATTAGATAATATGGACTTTCACATAGAAAAGATACAAAAGATTTTACTTAATGGCACATTCAAGCCACACGTAGACAGCCCATGTATCGTAAACGAGGGAACACATAACAAAATACGCCGGATAAGAAAACCGCACTTTGTATACGACCAGATTATACACCACTGCATCATACAGATATTACAGCCTATATTTTGCGTGCCTATGTATCAGTATAGCTGCGGCAGCATACCGAAGAGAGGCGCACACTACGGACAGAAACGTATAAAGAAATGGTTAAGCAGCGACATAAAGAATACAAAATACGTATTCAAAATGGATATTAAGCATTTTTACGAGAGCGTAGACAAGGAAGTGTTAAAAGCAATGCTTAAAAGGAAAATAAAAGACTGGCAGGCGCTGAAATTGATATATACAGTGATTGACGGCTGCGAGAAAGGCTTGCCACTGGGAAATTATACAAGCCAATGGTTTGCAAATTTTATGCTGACAGAGTTAGATCATTATATAAAAGAACAGTTGCACGCAAAGTATTATATGCGTTACATGGACGATATAGTAATATTCGGCGGGAATAAAAAGGAACTGCACAAGATACACAGATACATAGAGCAATTTTTACGGGACAGGCTGCATTTAAGGATAAAAGAAAACTGGCAAGTGTTCAGATTTGAATACAAAGGAAGAGGCAGACCACTTGACTTTATGGGTTGGCAGTTTTATAGAGAAAAAACTATATTGAGGAAATCAATATATGTGCGTATCATGCGAAAAGCACGGCGTGTAGGTAAGCACACAACAATAAAAGGGGCGCAGGGCATGATAAGCTACATGGGATATATTCAGCATACCGATACATATGGCAGTTATAGGGAAAATATACGACCGTATGTAAACATAGGAAAACTTAAGAAATTCGTAGCAAAGCAGGAAAGGAGAAAACGAAATGCAGTTTAATTGGAGAAACGCAGAGGGAACACAGCAGGAAAAGCCGAAAGAGTTAGACACTACATTAAGCCCACACGCCGTATATGTAAGAAAAAACATAAAGCAGGAAACGAAAGAGCAGACAGACGGCAACACAGTAAAGGTATGGACATATAAAGAGGCAATATTAACACCGAAAGAGTACGAACAGTACCAAAAAGAGCTGGCAGAATGTGAAAGCATGGCACAACAGGAACTTGTAGACAGAAATTTAGTTGTTATGGGAGCGATTGCAGACAGTGCAGAAATGCAGATAACAGGAGAAGAAAACCAGCTTATTATTATGGGAGCGATTGCAGATTTATACGAAAGTATCATGGATGCAATAGCAAATATAAAAACAACATCATAGAAAGGGGTGAGAACATGGTACAGCTTTATGTGGCATTGATAAAAGCAGGCAGAAAGACACTTGACGACGTGCCGGAAAAGTACAGAGAAGCAGTTAAAAAAGAGCTGGGGGCATAATCAATGCTGGAAATTCTAAAAATATTTATCACAAAGAAAGGATGCAGAACAATGGTAGATTTATATTGCGCTTTAATTATTGCAGGGAAAAGAACGATTGAAACAGTGCCGAAGAGATACAGAGAAGCTGTAAAGGAGCAGCTGGCAGCCGTAGGGCTTGACGAGAACGGCGACACAATCAATTATACAAATGAGTAAAGTATAATCGCCTCTGACAGTGTAAGTGCTGGCAGGGGCGTATTTTATAATTTGCAGGAGCGAGTACATGAGTAGCAATTTATTAAGGGTGGTACAGGAGCAACAGGAAACCATAGAAAAGCAAAGCAGGCTTATTGCTGATTTAATAGCCACTCTGGAAAGCTGGGAGCAGACAGCGGGCTACGACGGCGAAGAGCTGAAAGAGCGGGCAAAAGATTTGCAATTAAGAGAAAGGCAGGATTTATGAACATGACTATTACAGAATTTATTGAGGCGGCGGCACATAACAAAATTATCCAGCTGGTAGTATTGGCGATTGTGTGCGATACAGTTTTTGGAGTATTACGGGCAATCAAAGAGAAAAAATTTAACAGCTGCGCAGGCATTGACGGGGCTATCAGAAAAGTAGGTATGCTTATTTCTCTGGTATTCATGCTGGCAATCGACGTGCTGATTAAGATTAACTTAATCGGATTTATACCAGAGCAGGCACGTACATATTTAGGACTTGATACAGTGGGCGTAGCTGAATTTTTCGCACTGCTTTACATTGCTTATGAGGTAGTGAGTATTTTTAAAAATATGGCATTATGCGGGTTGCCTGTAAAAAAGGTATGGGAAAAAGTACGGGAATTTCTGGAAAAGTATACGGACGAGCTGCCGGACACAGACGAACTGGACGGGGACAGCACCACAGGTAGCGTAGAGGAACACAGGACACAGGAAAGATAAGGATAATAAGGACATAGCAGTAAAGAGCGCTTGCGGGACACCGCAGGCGCTTATTTTGTATGCGGAAAGGCGGGAAACATGAAAATTAACAGAATGATAAGCGGGTACAATTTCAACAAGGGCAGCATTTCCAGAATTAAATATATCGTTATCCATTACGTAGGCGCACTGGGCGGCGCAGAGGATAACTGCCGATATTATGGCGGCGGCAATAGAAATGCGTCGGCGCATTACTTTGTAGGATTTAACGGCGAGGTATGGCAGTGCGTAGAGGACGCTAATATAGCGTGGCATTGCGGAGCGTCGAGCTATAAGCACGCAGAGTGCCGAAACTCTAATAGTATCGGTATTGAAATGTGCGTAAGGAAGAAAAACACAAAGAGCATGGGCGCAACAGATAAAGACTGGTATTTTGAGGACGCAACAGTAGAGGCAGCGGCAGAGCTTACCCGTTACCTTATGAATAAATATGGCGTGCCTGCATCTCGTGTAATCAGACATTACGACGTAACGGGCAAGATTTGCCCTAACCCGTATGTATACAACACCAGCGCCCACACATGGGACGAGTTTAAACGTAAAATCAGCGGGCAGGCAGAAACACCGCAGGGCGGCAATGAAAAAACAATCTGGAATTTTCTTACAGGAAAGGGCTTAAATGCTTATGCTGTGGCTGGTATTATGGGTAATCTGTATGCTGAAAGCGGGCTTATGCCGAACAACTTACAGAACACCTATAACAATAAGCTGGGTAAGACGGACGCAGAATATACAGCAGCGGTGGATAATGGCAGCTATGGCAATTTTGTAAAGGACAGTGCAGGCTATGGGCTGGCGCAGTGGACGTATTGGAGCAGAAAGCAGGCGTTGCTTAATCATGCAAAACAGGCGGGCGTATCCATTGCAGACCTTAATATGCAGCTGGGCTTTTTATGGGAAGAATTGCAGGGATACACAGCAGTAATGGACGCACTGAAAAAGGCGGGCAGCGTGCGTGCTGCATCTGATGCCGTTCTTACTGGATACGAAAAGCCAGCAGACCAGAGCGAAACAGTAAAGAAAAAGCGTGCAGAGTACGGCGAGGGATACTATAAAAAGTATGCAGCAGGAAACAATACAAAGTATTACAGAGTGCGCAAGAGCTGGATGGACGCAGCAAGCCAGCTGGGGGCGTTTACGTCGCTGGAAAATGCAAAGAGTGCTTGTAAGGCGGGCTATACCGTATATGATGATAACGGCAAAGCGGTATATACCACAGCAGGGCAGCAGGCAAGCGCAGACGTTCCGTTTAGCGTACAGGTAGATATTTTAGACCTTAATATCAGAACAGGAGCAGGCACGAACTATGCAAAGACGGGAGAAACCACAGGAAAGGGAGTATTTACCATTGTGGAAGTGAAAGCCGGACAGGGCGCAAGTGCTGGCTGGGGACGCTTGAAGAGTGGCGCAGGCTGGATTAGCTTAGATTATGCCACAAGATTAGCTTAAGTTTTCGAGGGTGGGCGGTTCGCTGTCTGCCCTCTATTTTTTTGCATATTTTATAGTATTTTCTGCATAAAAGCGTTGACAAGTTACCCAAATGGGTATATAATTAAATCATGGAAAGGAGATAAGAACAAATAAGAGGCAAAGCCACTGGAAAGGAGAAACGGCACAATGGGTAAGAAAAAGAAACAAAAGAAAAAGCCTATCGAATGGCGAGACCTGACAATCAACGCATTGATAGACTTAATCATAGGCATAATACTTATCATAATTGGTAAGTACATAGGTTAGGGCGAAAGCCCTAACCGACAGGCGGGCGATAAGCCCGCCGCCTATAAGAAATATAACACAAACCCAAAGCCGAGTAAAGAGTATGCTTTTAAAATTAGGAGTATTTTTAGTAGCAGTAGGACTGGTAAAGCTGCTGGTTGCTTTCATTTTGAGGGCAAGAGAAAAGAGAGGTAAGGCATGAATTTAGGCGAAAACATTAAAAAAGCACGAAAAGCGGCAGGCGTGACGCAAAAGGAACTTGCAGAGCGCCTGCAAGTTTACCCGAAAGATATAAGCCGCTGGGAAAACGGAGAAAGAACGCCTAGCGTGCCAGCGTTTGCGAAAATTTGCAGAGAGCTTAACGCCTCTGCTGATGAAATTTTAGAATTGAAGTAGAAACGAAAGCGAGGGCTTACTATGACAAAGAAAAAGGTAATTTTATTGGTAGTGGCTGCATTATTTGCAGTAAGCGGTTTAACGGCGCTGCCGTCTGGAAATATAACAGGTGGGGTGGGTTGTATTGTGATTGCGGCAGTATGCGCCTATTTTGGACTGAAAAAGAAAAGCGCAGGAAAAGAGAACGGAAACAGAACGCCAGCGCCTGCCGCTGTAGCTGGTGGCAGAGTTTTAGATACAATCAGAACGAAAGTAGTAGGCGTGACGTTCAATAATGAGGACGGAGAAAACAGGCAGGATATTTTAAGCAGAATGTCCGGCAGTGAAGATATTACAGTAGAAAAGTACACATACAACGGAGAGCCTGCCGCATACGTAAAGTGGGGCGATAAGGTAATAGGCAATCTATCGGCAGAGCTGGCGGGGGACTTGGCGAGAAAGTACCCGAAAGCCCGCTACACCGCAGAAATACTGGAAATTTCTGGGGGGGGGGTACAGACGTTCGGATGCAATATAGAGCTTGACGTAATCGAGGATGAAACACCCATCGTAAGCCAGCATACGGGAGAAACTACAGTATATGTAGACCGTAGCAACAAAAAATACCATAGTAAGCCTAACTGTTCGGGAATGAAAAACCCAAAGAGAATACCGCTAAGCCAAGCAAAGAAGAAATACACCGCTTGTAAAAAGTGTTGTAAATAGGTAAAGGCATAAGCCGCAGACTTGCAAAAGAGTTTGCGGCTTTTCGTCGTATATGGGGAAAGAACAGGAACAAAAGAGGGGTAGCAGAAATGGCGAATAAGAAAGGCAGCCGACAGCTGACATGGACAGACCGTATAAGTATTGAGGCATTGAAAAAAGCAGGGCATAGCGTGATAGAGATAGCAGAACAGCTGGGCGTACACCGCAGCACTATATACAATGAGCTTAAGCGAGGGGAATATATGCACAGAAATAGCGACTATACAGAAACATTAAGTTATAGCCCAAACAAGGCACAAATGAAAGCAGAGGAAAATTTAAAGGCAAGGGGTACACAGCTTAAAATAGGAAACGATATTGCATACGCAAATTATATAGAGCATAAAATAGTAAATGAAGATTACAGCCCAGCTGCGGTACTGGGAGAATTGAAAGCACAGGGGAAAGAGGGGGACTTTTCCGTAACAGTATGCGTAACGACTTTATACAGCTACATTGACAAGGGTATTTTCCTTAAGCTGTCTAATAAGAATTTGCCAGTAAAGAAGAATAAGAAGAGAAATTATAAGAAAGTACAGAGGCAGCAGAAAAGGGCGGCAGCAGGAGAGAGTATAGACAAACGCCCGAAAGAGATAGATACACGGGAAGAGTTTGGCAACTGGGAAATGGACAGCGTTTTAGGTAAGCGGGGAAAGTCAAAAAATACGTTGCTGGTACTGACAGAGCGGAAAACCAGAAACGAGATTATATTTAAGCTGCCAGACCATACAGACGAGGCAGTAGTAGCGGCACTGGACAGATTAGAAAGAAAATGGGGCGCTGAAATGTTTAAGCGGGTATTTAAGACAATCACGGTAGACAACGGCAGTGAGTTTGCAGACGCAGAGGGCTTACAGCGTTCTATTATCAACGAGGGAGAGAAACGGACAAAGGTATATTACTGCCACCCATACAGCAGTTGGGAGCGTGGCACAAATGAGGTAACAAATAAGATGATACGCCGGAAGATACCGAAAGGCACAAATTTTGACGACAGGACAGAGGAAGAGGTAGAGAGTATAGAGAACTGGATAAACGGATACCCACGCAAAATACATGGTTATCATTCAGCAGGGGAACTATTCGAGGAAGAGGTAAAACAGCTTGCATAAGAACGGAAATAGGGGGCGTGAGAGGCTGGCAGGAGTGGCAGCCTTACTATTGCGCTACCTAAAAGTGAAAATATACAATAAAACAGGTTGCGTATTGTGCAAAATGGCAAAACGATAAAAACATGAAAAAATGTCGAATTTAATGTTGACATTTTTAGCAGAATAAAAACTTGAAAATAACTGTTGACAAATTCTGCATTGTTTTGTATACTAACAAAGTCGGTTGCAGGTGATGCACCTGCAGCAGAAATTATGGGGTCTTAGCTCAGCTGGGAGAGCAT
>OMDO01000436.1_pt1 | contig 28051 bp, 17 predicted proteins | sample 1674051 | NCBI WGS metagenome assembly OMDO01 (sample SAMEA103958138, study PRJEB25191) | human gut metagenome | biome: human-associated habitat [ENVO:00009003]; feature: intestine environment [ENVO:2100002]; material: feces | place: Germany | collected 2013/2015 | reverse complement strand
GCTGCCCACAAAAAAGGAGATCTTCAACCACGCGGCGCACCTGATGGACGTGGTGGGTCTGGCCCGCCGCTATGCCACAGCGTACCCCCACGAGCTGGACGGCGGCCGCCGCCAGCGTATCGGCATCGCCCGCGCCCTGTCCGTGAATCCCAAGTTCATCGTCTGTGATGAGCCGGTGTCCGCGCTGGACGTGTCCATCCAGGCTCAGATCCTGAACCTGCTGATGGACCTGCAGGACGAAATGGGCCTGACCTATATGTTCGTTACCCACGACCTCAGCGTCGTCAAGCACATCTCCAACAACATCATGGTCATGTATCTGGGTCAGTGTCTGGAGCTTACCAGCTCCGACGAGCTGTTTGAGAATCCCGTACACCCCTATACTCAGGCGCTGCTGTCCGCCATCCCCGAGCCTGACATCTCCATGCGCAACAAGGAGATCAAGGTCATCAAGGGCGAGGTGGTGAGTCCCGTGGACCCCAAGCCCGGCTGCCGCTTTGCCGCCCGCTGCGAGCACTGCCACGAGCGCTGCCTCCAGGAGGCCCCTGTGCTGAAGGAGGTCTCACCCGGGCATCTGGTGGCCTGCCACCTGTGCGACAAGTGATCCCACGCATAAAAGCTGCTGTCTGCAATGAAAAAAGCATCCATCCGAAAGGATGGATGCTTTTTTGCTGTATTCTGTGAGGCGCGGCGTCAGATCTCCATGGTGATCTTGATCTTCTCACCGCGGAACACCACCTTGCTGTACTCAAAGGTGCGGCCGCTGGCATCCAGGATGCGGTCCTGCAGCAGCAGCAGCGGCTGGCCGGGGAAGATGTTCAGCAGGGAGGCCTCCGTGGAGTTGGCTGCCACGGATTCCAGCGTTTCGACCGCCTTGGCACGGTTCAGACCGTACACGCGGCTCAGCACGGTACACAGCTGCTCACTGCTGAGGTCGTACTGGTCGATGCCGGGGCAGTAGGCGTGGGGGAGGTAGGAGATGTGGATGCTCAGGGGCTCGCCCTTCAGCATGCGCAGACGGCGCACCACATAGAAGTGGGGGTCGTCCAGACCGGGGAAGTGCTCCATGATCTTCTGGTCCACAGTTTCCAGACCCATGGAGATCAGACGGGTGGAGACCTCGTAGCCCATCTGCTCCAGCTGCTCACGGATACCGGCGTAGGTCAGGGAGTGAGCCACGATCTTGGGCTCAGCCACATAGGTGCCCTTGCCGGGGATGCGGAACAGCAGTCCCTCCTGCACCAGCTTGGTGATAACGTTGCGCACGGTGGTGCGGCTGACACCGTAGATATGGCTCAGCTCGTTTTCGGAGGGAATCAGCCTGCCGGGCGCCCACTCTCTGGATTCCAGCTTCTGGAGGATGGATTCCTCGATTTGAATGTGCAGAGGTTTGGCATTGGCTTTGTCAAGAGTGAGCATCGCAGCACGGTCCATAGTGTTGTGTCCTCCAAAAGAATGATCAAGGCTCAATTTTTGAGCAAAATGACAAAACGGGAGAAATGAAAATGACGCAGCGGCAGCCGCGGCTGCCCTGCATCCGGCACCTTTGACGATCTACACATATTATACATGCTCATACAACTAAACGCAAGTCATTTTTGCATAAATATGGAAAAAATTCGAAAAAACGGAACGGAGAGGGGCCAACGAGGACAAAATTTTTCATATATGCGGCAGACTCTATTGACATATTTGAATGATTCTATTTTTTCGATAGGTATGTGCACATTCACAAATATCACAACAGGAGGGGGCTTTTATTGGTGAAATGATAGAAAAGCGGCCGCCCACGGAAATGATACTTGCCATTTCCCGGGATTTGTGCAAAAATCATAGTTGTAGAGCTTTGTATATACAAGTATAGCTATTTGCGCCCGCGGCCCTGTGCGCGGGAGAAAAGGAGATATATTCATGGAGAAGAAGCCCAAGATCTGTATCCTGCGCTGGGAGGAGGGACAGGTCCTTCCCGCCCAGCTGCAGCTGGAGTCCCTGCCCGGCAACAGCACCAACCCCGACTCCTACCCCTTCGAGGTGATGATGCTGCGCGTCAAGGGCGCCAACATGGACACCATTGAAGCCAATCCCTGTCAGGAGATGCTGGACAAGTTCATTGCCGTGTGCAAGGACCTGGCGGAGCAGGGTGTCAAGGCCATCACCACCAGCTGCGGCTTTACCGCCTACTATCAGGAGGGGCTGGCCGCCGCGGTGCCGGAGCTGGTGTTCACCAGTGCGCTGCTGCAGGTCCCCTTTGTACAGACGATGGTGGGACCCAACCGCAAGGTGGCGGTGCTGACCGCCAACAAGAACCACCTGCGGGAGGAGCATTTGCAGCGGGCCAAGATCACGGATCGCGACCATCTGGTGATCCTGAGCCTTCACGATCAGCCGGAGTGGGGCCGTATCTACACCCATCCCAACGAGGAGTTCGACCTGGAGGCCGTCACCGACGAGGTGGTGGGTGTGGTCCGCAAGGGTCTGGAGGAGCACCCCGACATCGGCGCCGTGGTACTGGAGTGTACGGATCTGCCGCCCTACTCCGCCCGCATCCGCGACGAGCTGGACATCCCCGTGTTCGACATCAACACCATGATCAGCTACGTGGCCATGTCCCTGAACGAGTACAAGATGTTCTGAAGTATATGATCTAACCCCCTTCCTTATACGGGGCAGGACCGACAACCGCTGCATGGACAGTGGGTGTCGGTCCTGCCCTTTTTGAGGGTAGGTCTAATTCCGCCGCATTTCCGCTTATTGAAAAACAAGTGCATTTTGGCATTTTTAAGACAATTCTTCCGCAGGGAACTGCCGACCGGTGTGGTCGATGGTGTAGGGCTGGGGCAGGATCAGCCGGGAGATGGGCACCACAGTGTAGCCATCGTTGATGAGGCAGGTGAGGATGGCGGGCAGCGCCTCCGGTGTATGCAGCGCGGCGTTGTGGAACAGCACGATGCTGCCGGGCTGGACCTTGGAGGTCACGCGCTTGCAGATGGTGTCCGCGTCGTAGTCCTTCCAATCCAGAGAGTCCACATCGGCAAGGACTTAAAGCCGTTGCGGCGTAAGGGTTTGCTGGTTTTGCCGCTGTGCGCATTGGGCAAAAATTTGACCTGTAAATGAGGCGTTTAAGGGGTGTTTCAGGCACGGGAGAGGTCAAATTCGAGGGGGCGTGCGCGAGGGAAGGAGGTTGAAAGATGAGGGCGGATACGGTATACTAAAAATAGGATAGATGAGCTGGTAGCAGACGTGAAACGGTTGAAAAGCCAAAGGACCATAAGGAGAGAAATATACCAGAACAAGGAGTCAAGTTTTTATGTAGGCGGGCAATCGAAAATGGACAGCGCCAGTTAACACCAGTGGAAAAGGAACTATTGAAAAAAGGAATTGATGATGCAAAAAACTTTCAAGATTTTCTTGCGGTGGCGTTGGCAGCAATGACGGCTGGTTAGGCGAATTGTATATAAGTCTGCAGTTATATCCATTTTAGGGTTGAGCAAAACGCGAGTTTTGCAAAGTTGAGTCACAATATATAGGACTCAAGCGAGCCGTATAGCACTATTTATTGTATAGTCTTATGAGAAAATCGGAGTTTTGCTCAACCATAATATCCATTTTTTAAAAGAGGTGATGGTTTTGCCAAAAATGACTGTGGCACAAAAGCGAGAATTCCTTGTTGAAATGTGCAATTGTAGAGAATATTTGAAGACGGATGTAGAATTGAATAAAGCCGTTTTGAAAAAGCATTTGAAATTCTTGCCACAACAAAAGCTATATAAATTTCGTGTGTGTATCGAACGAGAGTTCCGAATGCTGGAGGAGAATTGCATTTGGATGTCTTTAGCAAGCAGTTTCCCGGATCCCTTTGACCATACAATAAATATCGATCTTGTAAAAAACAGGCGAGAGGTTAAAGAGTGGCTGGGGAAGAATGGATCTTCACTTTGCTTTGAGGTGGTTAAGAGGCTCTTTGAAGAAAAAGGGCTTGCTATTCCTTACAAATTTTCTGATTTTGAAGACTACATGAAAACATGTTTGGACGAAAACGGAATTCCCATAAAAGATAGGGAACGAGCATTCCTTGCTGCGCACGCCACTCCAGATGAACTTTCCCAAATGGACAGCATTATTCAACAACTTGTATGTGCCAAGAAGCGATTTGCGGGCATTGAAGAACAGATGACTAAAATGCTTTTTGAGATTATCGATCAAGTTAGAAGAGAAACAAGAGAAAAGTCGTTAATCTATTGCATGACAGAACGGTACGATAATCATACATTGTGGGAAAACTACGCGCAGAATTATACAGGATTTTGCATTGAATATTGTTTTCGAGATCTTGATGGCCGTGAATTTGATGATTATGAGAGCCTCGTATACATGCTTCCGATAACATATAGAAAAGAAAAACCATATTTTGACATCGTGCGGTTTATGGATGGAGCGTATAGGCAGTTTATTTATAAGGATGCTAGTTGGCAAAGGGATCCAGAGCTTGATGCCGATTTGAATATGCAGTTGCTTTACAAAAATTCAGATTACGCCTATGAACACGAGTGGAGATTTTCAATTAAAGCAGAGAATCCAAATAAGCAGCGATTTCCATTCATTAGTGCCTTATATGCAGGCAAGGATATAACAGATGCCAACATGACCCGCTTGGTTACAATCGCAACAAACTTAAAGGTTCCTGTTTATCGCCAAATAATAAACTCCGAATACAATAGGTTTTCTTACGTCTTGCTGAAAAAATGAAAAAGAATGCGTGACAGTTGCCGACATTGCTGAAGTTTGTGTGATGGCTATAAACCGTGTTGTTAATCGTAGTAGAGGCTGCTGTATCAAACAAATAAAACTGTTCAGGGAGGACATTGCCGTGCGCTTCTTTATTATTTCTGATTTGCACTTGGGTGAAGAAACCGATATGCAGCAATTGTATACTAGGACAAGAACATTATGCAGAAAAATACGAGAAAGTACTACGCCAGGAGAGCAGATTCCTATTATTCTTTTGGGAGATATTGTTGATGGTGGAAATCCAGATGCGTTTTGTGCAGCGAAGAAATTACTTACGAAAATAGAGCAGGAATTAAAAGACTACTCAACGACATTTGACTTTGTCCCCGGCAATCATGATCTACACGGGACGGATTTAGCTGCATTTGATAAATTTATTTCCAAATATGGAGTGCCAAAGTTCTCCGAAAACAGAGCATATAATCGTCAATACGGTGGAGTAAATTTTATCTTTGCCGATTCTAATCTCAGCAGGGATCACAGAGCGTGTGGAGAAATCGATGTGGCTGCAATAATTGAGCTTGTCAAAGGCGGAATGACAAATGTGCTCCTATGCCACCACAGCTTTACGCAGGAATATGGGGATACACACGATGTGATAAATGGTGGCGAAAGGTTTTTAGAAATACTTGCGGGGCATGAAATCAAATTTTTAATACATGGACATACGCATCGTGCTGCAATAGATGTACATCCGTATACGGTGAAAGAGATCGGCTGCGGCAGTTTCTCAAAGGACTCTAAGGAAATGGGAAACATCTATAAGCAATTTACGGTCGGATGTATAAGGGAAGGTACCATTGTTTCCATTGAACGGTGGATAGATACAGATGATGGAGGGGAGCCCTTTGCCTATACGCAGCTCTTTCCTAAAGAACGTCAATTTAAAGACCCAGACAGCGTGGGGAAACAAATATACGATGATGTGCCAGATTACATTTCTCGCAGGGTAGCTGTACACAATGCAGAAGCCGTTGATTTAAACTCGCTTACTGCGATTGCGGATGTTGTGAAAAAACAGGGATCTAATGTTTTAGTAATGGGTGATGCAGGTCACGGGAAAAGTGTGGAGATGCAACATTTGGCCGCAGAGCTTGGAAGAACGGCTAAGTTTCCGTTCTTGTACTCGCTTAAACAATACTGTGGACAAGCTATTGAAGATCTGTGCCCGGAGGAATATCGAGATTTGTTGCCGAGTCGTCAAGTATTAATTTTTGATGGGTATGATGAGCTGGGTACATATATAGATGTTTTTGATCGAAATTTGAGGGCGTTTTGCAAAGATTTCCCCAGCGTTTGTATCGTCATATCGGCGAGAGGAAATTTTTGCCAACATAAAATAAGCCAAGAGAACGTGTTCGCAAATTTTACTGTTTGTAGTTTGGAGGAGCTTAACGAAAGAGATATTGTGCAATATATCTCTGCACACCGTATTGACTCACAGGCATTGATAGTGGAGGCGAAGGAAAAGGGACTCGCTGATCTTTTAAGAAATCCCTTTTATTTGACGCGAGTAGTCAATCTCTATCTCAAGTACAAACAACTGCCACCTCGAACCGAACTTATGGATAGTCTGATAGAAGAGTGCATGGAGCGTGATGAAGGGAAGTTTTCTGAAGATTTAGAGGAAAATCGGAAAAACAGTTTGCAACTGCTTGGTAAGGCGGCGACAGCCATGTTGCTTTTACAAAAGCAGAAATTGGAAAATACGAAAGAGTATCAGGAACTTTTTCAACTTGAAGAACGTAATTTAATGAATTTCAGCGGTCTCTTTCGCAGAGAGAACAATTCGTGGAGTTTTACCCATAACAATTTCAAGGAGTATCTTGCTGCAAGATACATATCACAGCTATCAAAAGAAGATGCACTGGCTTTGATCTCGGATGGATACGGAATAATGCCTACGTGGTTAAATGCGGTCGGCTTTTTACTTGGAATGAATACTGACTGGGATGTACAGCAATGGCTGCTTGAGCACGAGCCGGAAGCCATTGTAAAATATCGCCCAGAGAGTATGGATAGTACGGCTCGCAGTTGCCTGTTTCGGGAGATATTCGAGCATTATGAGGGAAAACGGTTATGGATTGACCAAACAATAATCTCCTATAAAGATCTTGCTGAGTTTTCAAGTAGTGAAGAGAGTATGCGTTATTTGCTTGACAAAATTGAAAACCCCGCTTGTTTTATATCGCAAGTATCTGCGATTTGCTTAGTGCAGTACTTTTCTAACCTGTATGGAAATGAACTTGCAGTATCTCAATTGTTATTGCGGTGTTGCATTTCAATGCCTGAAAGCGAGGAATCTATAACGATTGTGTGTAGAGCTCTGCAGGCGATATATCGGCTTGGAATGCTAAATGATTTAGTAGCAAAAGAACTCGTGACACGCTATTATTCTTGCGAAGTTAGCCGTGTCCGGGCGGTAATGTACGAAGTGCTTACTGCTATGCATTTTCAAGACGAGCATGTGCAGTTCTTTTTGGACGGAATCTCATATTTAGGAGGAAATGGCCGTTTTACAAATGAAACGATTTCGTTGGCGGATGGATTGAAGGAACTAAATTGTGAAAAGAGCATAAAGACTGCCATGAGCGCCATTTCTAAAGGGGAAGTGCGGTTTTACGCTGATTCAAAGGTTTATATTACGCTGTGCCAAAAGGCAACGGAATTACATAGACATGAAGTTGCCGATTTTTATGTTTTCATGTTGGATTGCTTTGCTAACAATGCGGAGAAGGTAGATAGAGCAAAGTCGATGGCGGTCAAGACCTTTTTTAAAGAAACAGGAACTATTGAAGAGGCAACTATAGATTTGTGCAATCGATTTGGCGAGAAGCGCCAATGCTACCTGTTAGATACACTATTTGATGACCCGGCGACTCTTGAAAAGGTAAGAATAGCATATGAAGACGGGCGTTTACTAAGCGATATTGTTCTTTATGACATTGCATGTCGTTATGGAAGTGATGCTCAATATATTGCCTGCAGCAAGAGCGTCTATAGTAAAGGGAAAAAGAGTTTTCCGCCAAGAGAACCACGCGTAAATTACGAAGAATTACGAGCAGCAAGTGATGCTAGTTATTTTGCAATGCTATTTGACAAAAAGGCTGCTAAGCAAATGCTCGAAGACCTTACGCGATATGCAGGCAACCCCAACGTCACCGTTGAGGAACTCTGGGAAAATAAGATTAGTGCAGAAATCCATTGGAGTTCACCATTGATGTATCTCCAATACAGCATATACAATTATGTAGAGAACAAGAATTCGCTAGTGATAAACTTCTTGCAGTGTGTTCAGTGGGAATCGTTTGTGCTGCAGGAAGCACAGCATATGCTTAGTAATACAAAAAATTTGAAAGTGTTTGCATGGCAACGGGATACGCTGATAGACATAGCGCAAAAAACTGTTGAAGGATCAGATATTCTGGATGCAGTGAAGTACGATAATGATTCAGTTGAGGTATGCCCAGATGTTGCTGCGGCAATATATCTAATCTCTTATTTCGAATATCCCATAAATATCGATTCCATGAAGGAACTTGTCTCTTTCCCTGAATATGTATTCTGTGGCGAGAACAATGGTGAAAAGTATGAATATCTGAGTAAATATGTTCCTGTGGGCGATATTCTCGCAAAAATTGAGATGGATTTAAAAAGTGGCACTGTGTGCCGGAGTACGGTTAGGGATCACATCGAGTATTGTGAAAAAAAGAAATATCGAGGCATCAAGGATATCGCCGTGATGTTATGTACAGATGAGTCGCAAGATGAGTTGTTGCAGAATTATGCTCTGAGATATTTATATGAAGTCTTTGGAAGTGATTGTGTCAGAAATGAAGTAGTACCATTTGCAAGTGAACAATTGCTCCTCCAGATATATCATGTATGTAGAGATGTCCCAAAGGAGCCGCTGTGTAAAGTCATGCAGGATAAGTTTGCGGAGTCAAAGAGTTTTGAACTAATGGCACCGCTAATTATACTTGGCAGTGAACTTGCGCTGAAAGAGTATTTGCTATATGCGAAAGAGAACCATCGGATACCTGAGCGTGTCGATTCTTTTGATGGCCCAACGGAGGCAATATCTAAGATAAGTGATCCCCAAAAAATAGGTATACTTGCAGAACTTCTGCAGATTGCAATGGAACCAAGCTTTAGGGATGGAGATTTTTTCACTTTGCGCAGCGGGGTAACAAATGCATTGGTCAATTGTGGGAAGGAAAAACCGGAAGCTGTGATAGCCGTATTTGAAAGGCAAATTGCTCTCGAGAAGCAAGAGATAAATATTCGTTGCTGCAATGATGCAATTGAAAGAATAGGTCAACTTACGCGAGGAAAGTTCAGACAACCAATGTCACTTAGGGATGTGAAGACTGTTTTACAACGGATGGTTTCGTAATATTTGTCGTCACAGAAGAGCTTTTGTGAGATAATGATGCTGATAGTGGAATCATTTGAATAAGAGTAAGTATCTAAGCAAGATTCGCGATTATGCTTGGTAAAGGAGGTTAGTTCAAGTTATAGTGAAAAGCACGTAAGACTTGCCCCCGATACAGTAAAAAATAAAGTGTGCAATGATTGCACACTTTATTTTTTGCCCCATAAAACGCATCCAATAGCATTTCTAAAAAGAACGAAAAATTTGTCCTGCAAAGGGGGTTGACATGATCAGAAAATATGGTATCGTAGAAGTATAATTACGAAGTATTTTTATTAGGGGAAGAAGTTTATCCTCTTTCCGATTTGAAGACACCACATGTTTTTGAGACAAGGTTACCTTAGGGTGACTTTGTCTCTTTTTTACTAAAAAAAGGCTAGTTACTACTGCTTCATTGCCGCAGGCGCGGGCGTGGACGGAGGGGAGGGAGCCGCTGTAAGAGATTTTAATATATGCGAGAGTACGAATTGCTCGCTCGAAAGGAGAAATAACCCCACGATTATAATAACTAAAATTTAAATACCTCCCCTCCGGCCACTGTGCCGCATGAGGGTTAATATATGAAGGTTAGCAGTATCGATTTCTTTGGCGTAATTGTCACTTACCGCGTGGAGGCGCGCAAGGCGGGGCCCACGGTATTTCTTTCCTTGCGCTCCAGCGATGGGGTGCACATCGATGGTGCAGGACGCGTTTGCTATGAACACAAGGGACATATTTTCCGCGCACCTGATGCAATTGGACTGGAGGAGTATGTGCGCACATTGGTTCCCGAGTGCCTCCGGTGCGCCTTTGATCCCAACACAAAAGCGGGATGTTCGTTACGGAAAAAGTTTGCTCAGAATCTGCCGCTGGGCGCGTTGATCGCGGCGGACTTTGATCGGGTCGCCCTGGATATGAAGTGGGCAAATTCTACTAAAAAGGAGCACAAGAAACTGCTTGATCTGCTCGTGAGCAAACTCGGTTGGACGCCTTTTTGTGCGATTACACAAGAGATGTTCGCCTTTCATTTGCGCGAAGGTGGGTTCTCTAGTTATCAAATCAATGGGCAAATCTGCGCCTTCCGGGCATTGATTGCGTTTGAGCAAGCTTGCCATTTGATCTCAGAGCACTTCATAGACACTTTTACCATGGGAAACCGCCGCACAGTCGTTGGCCCGCGGGACGCGAGTCGGCATTTCGAAAAAACATTCTGACGCACGCTCAGGTGGGGGAAATCGTTGCAACCTGCGCCGAGAACCTTGAAAGCAGCCGCGGTTACCTATATTTTGGCCTTATCTTGATGTTGATCACGGGAATCACAATCGGTGAACTCTGCGCATTGACGTGGGGCTCATTCTCTTTCTCAAAAACCTACGCTGGAATCATTGTTGTAGAAATTATGGCGGAGACAAAGCCTGCAGGAGAGGTCTATCGTACCGAAGAGTTAAGCGGGTCGCGTCGACGGACGTTGCCACTGCCGCCGACGGTGGCAACATTTTATCACAAGGTAAAGGATAACGTACCATGCGCACAGGCGGATATGCCATTCGTTCGCAGTCCCAAAAACGCGGCGCGGCGAATGCGCCCGGATGAGTTTGATCGGTGGTTAAAAGTTTTCTTTAGAGGCTTCGATTTTGCACAGCAGAAGGAAGCAAAAAACTTATTGAAACATCCTGACCGAGTCTTGCGAGAGACCTTTCGGGCGGCGATGGCAATTTGTGGATGTGATGAAGAGGAGGTGCGCTATCTGTATGGCAGCGCGCCTGAGAGCGTATTCGCGCGGAACTACTGTGCCTATGACGATCCTCGGGAACTGGCGAAACTGGCCGCGGTGGTGGAGCACTATATCTTTTCGCTGATGAGTGCTTCCGACACCGCACTTGATTTCAAGATCAATCGCAGTGGTGAAGATTACGCTATTGCGGCTGCACCTGGTAGCAGGATCAGCGGCGATTTGACTGTAGATCTCAGTAAGATTTCGCATGACAACCTCGAGGCTGGAAGGGATCTGATTATCGAATTTAAATCAAGTGACAGCGTTTTCGTTACGACAGAATTGGATTTGGAGGAGAATTAGTGTGGAATATAAAACTGACGGCGATATGTCCCTGAAGGAATACTGGGGGGAACATTGCATTTCTATCGCAAAAGATCGCCACTGGGCGATCCAGGAGGGAGACCAATACAGTTTTGAAACCTGTACGACATTGCGCCAATATGATGATTATATCAAAAAGGTTGCAGGCTATCTGGATATGTCAATCTCCGAAATTACTCCGGCAAATATTCTGCTCGCTGTCTCTAAAGTCGCTAAGGAATGCAAATACCAAGAAGCGACCGTTAAGACGATCATCTCAGCGTTGCGGGACGTCTTTTCCTACGCTGCCACATGCGGACATGCTTACAATATCCTCCCCAAAAGTTACGCGGGAGACAAGCCGACGAATCTTACGACCTTGATGGTGCAGAGAATCTTAGCTCCGGCAGCGGCAAACGCGGAGCTGAACGATAGTTGCCCGCGAGCCTTGACAATTGGGCAGCAGGGACGTTTGGCGCTATATGCGGCGGAACATGTGCTGGAGGATGGCCGCTTCTGCGGCATTTTGATCTCATTGTACACTGGCATGCGCCCCGCGGAGTGCCGTGGACTGCGGTGGAACGATTTCCGATCGTTTCCCGATCATCCAGGTCGGCATTACCTGAAAATTGACGAAATTTTGAATGATAAATTGATGTACAGCAAGCAGGTGAAAACGAAAAACGCGCTACGGTGCGTCCCCGTTCACATTGAAATTGAGGATGCTTTGCAGAAGCGAAGGGAATTTGTGCAGCAGAACATGGGCGCGAACAAGGATATCGGGGAGTTACCCATCGCCTGTTTTGGAAATCAGTTTAAGGACCCGTGCCGCGGGTCTGATTATTCAAATTTTTCCTTCAAATTGTTGAAAGAATTCGGAGTTTCCAGCGAGCAGTTAGGCTTTTTCTTGCTCGACGAATCCGATAATTTGACACCATCGGATTCTCACCCGCCCATGCGGATCTTGCGCCGGAATTTTGCAACGGTAATCCAGGCGTGTACAGACATGTCGCTGGAGGAAAAAGAATATATTTTCGGCCACAGGATCTCCGGTAAGGATGGTGCGAAAAAGCGCATTGAGTACAGCCGTAACATGGATCGACTATGGCGCATTGCGCAGAAGCTGGACAAGGCGCCCTTTTGCAAAAAGCTCTATGAACTTCATTTTCCTCAGATTATCGTAGGTGACGGTATCGTAGTACAAGAAGGCCGTGGGCAGGGAACAATCAGGATTCCTTGGAAGTCAGCCGTGTATGGGCGAAAATTACATCTGCATTTTGAAGGCGGCCCAAATACGTCTGTAAGCATCTCAACTCCGAACGCCGTGCGTCCCTTCGGCGGACTGCCGGTCGAGGTAAAGATGGCTGACGCACCTATCTCCTGGGGTGACCCTTTACCGCCGATCAACGCAGAGGCGATGCATTGGGGAGCAGTGAAGAAAGTGCGGTATTTGAAGAAAAATGATAAATAATTAATGTAAGAAGCCGGCGCAGGAAATTCCTGCGTCGGCTCTTTTGCTGCTGAAATTTACAATAGATCAAAGTGCAATCTATTTGATGCATTCACAGGTCATCCGACAGTGTATTACCATTCTTAACGCTCGAAAATTGTTGAAAAGTTGCAGATTTAATTATTTTCTGCTATAATGCATTTGTATATTTTTTACGAGGTGAAGCTGTATGCCTTTATCACATGTATGTGTATGGGACGCTGACATCGGATATAAGCGAATCAGTCTCGAGAGTGCATGTAAAATGTATCCAAATGGCGCATCTGCCAAAAGTGGTTACTTTGTTTGCGAGCTATGTGCGCAAAATGTTTTGCTTACGGCACCGGGCGTAAATGTACGACACTTTCGTCATGATCCGTCTTCTCCAAATAAAGAGTGTGATGAGCGCCAGGCTCATTTCGATCCCTTATATGGCCGGCGGCTTAGAAATCTCAATAGCCATCTGATGCCGTTACGGATCACAGTAGCAAAAGAATCCTTTGCTTTGCAAATGGGCTTTTTTTGCCCACCCGATTCTGGAGCACGGTGCGATAAAATTAGAATAACCACGAATTCTGGCAAGGCCTATGAATATTCCTTTGAGCGCATCGAACGAGGAGGGACTACATATTTAAATATCGGAGAGACGCCAAGTCGTGAATACAACCTCGAATATATAAATGCAGCCGCTGATTTGGTTAAATTTTGGCCTTCAAAAGTGCCTGGGATCAGTTCATCGGGTTCGTTTTTTGATGAAAGGACGGGGCAGATACTACCGTCTGGGGCAAAAGCGTACTTTGGTGATTCCTACTATTTACTACAATCCAAACCATTGGGATATCCTCCTACAGGCCTCGAAGTCTCCGAGGTGCTGAGAACAAAAACAGGCTCACTTGCGACATGGTATCTTTACAAAATTCAAATCAAACGGTTTTCAGAGATAACAGCCAAATTCTTTCTCAAGTATGCAATTTTCTTAACTGAACATCCAACAAAGTTTTATCCTATTTGGCCTGCATATATTAAAGAACCGTATTTTATATATCATAATTCGGATCAGTTCTTTTTCTATCTTGATGGTGATGATGCAGAACTAAGAGCGTATCCAGCTTCGGAAAACCTAATAAACTCCACAACTGGACGACTGTATAAGTTATATGCACGGAATCGCGAGCAACTGGTTGCTATCGGCAAATCTGGTGCATTAGGATTCTCATATTTAATTCGCCAACCCTTAAATAGGAAAGTGGTTTTACCATCAATTGAGGTTTCGGATTATGATGGGAATGTACTTGATGGAGACAGCTGCGTAAAGCTGCCGAAATTCAAGAGCATATCTGTTTTCTGTAGATATGACGGAAAAGTGGTAATCCAAAAGCACGGGAGAATAAATCACATTTACAAGCTATCCGCAGGACAGAAACTGGAAATAGACGGTCTTAATTTTGATACGGAGCTGCTCGTATACCAAGGATGCGACTGTGTTAGAAAGATTCGGTTTGAAAGAGAAGCGGATCATGGAAAAGTTACGATCCAAGATGAGCACTTGGTTAGAATGCTAAAAACATGTAAGGCTCCATTGATCCCAGTTCCGCACACGATTGGCGCAGTTGCTTTTACGAGTAAGGATTACCCCAAAACAATTCGATGGATTCGCAAGACTCTGAAATGCGGAGAAATATCTCTCGATGCATACAAACTGATAAAAAGAGAACTGTTTCTCAAAAGGAACAAATGAGGAGAGCGCATCATGAAAGGCTTTTTCCAAATCAAGTTTTCTATTACTGCGAAAGAAGAAACGCAGATTGAGGAAGAATTATCCAATTATGTTTTGACATGGCTTGAGAGCAAATATGGTGTTGCTGCTAAGCGCGCCATATCTGGATGTAAATCGCTCCTGTCAGATAGCGAATTCGGAGATCCCGATGGGTTGTTCGTTGAAACGGTACATTACGAAGATGTAAAATATGCTCAACATAATTTGTGGGCATGCAAAGTTACGGAACCGCCAAAGCGATGGGGAAAATTTGCTCCCCGTAGATGGGCAACTGAAGTTGGATACGAGCAAACCTCTGACAAAAGTGCAGACATATCGTATTCTGTTAGATACGATGATATTGCGAGTAACGGAGAGAAACGAGCGCCCAGGCCTCAATCCAATTTGCCTAAGTTAGCAGAAATGTTGATATCGTCTGAAAAATGGATTTGCACAGCAAATGGCGAAGTGTTGCATGCTACAAACTATCAGCAGCATGTAGGGCCTATATTCGGAATAGATAAATGCCGTGCCGCAAAGGAGCAGGCACTTAATGCAGGAGAGGATAAAATGGATAAACATTGGATTTCGTTGTGCAAGGTCAACCGCCCGGACAAGAACAGAGACATTTGGATGCTAAGACTGGCGGACGCTGTTGGCGGTGTCCTTGTGGCTCCTTATTTCGACAAGCAAAAAGAGCAAATACATGATAATCGCCTGTTCGTTTTTTGCGATGACGGCCCAACGGAACCTGGTCGCATCGGCTTTTGGGAGTGGGAAGAATTTGAGAGTGAGCCTGGACGATGGAAAACAACGTCCACCTACATGGAGCAAGCATCCCCTGTCGAGGTTATTGTTCTCGATGAAGTTTCCAATATAGAAGGCGTCATCATGTCTCTGAAAAGCGGCTTGAAGATTCCTTCGTATGCTCATGGCAAAATTATATTTGCCGCCAAGAACGACACAGTTTTTGAGGGTGTGCTATGTGATACTGGTGAGTCTTTGCTTCGCCAACGCAATCCTGAGTTAGTGGCATTGCGGGATGACATTTATACATTGCCATACTATAAATTAAGCAAAAGCGATATTTTTGAATGGAAATATGAATGGGAGTCTCGAAAAATATATAAATACATTTCACTTCGGGAACCGCAGAAGCGAATTCCGATATATCCAATAAGCGAAACAATAAAGAATATTTTTCTTTCCAGTATGAGATGGCCGATTTTCAAGGCACAAGCCATCCTCAAAAACGATTATTTGAAATTCCGTGAGGCTTTAGCATCTATACCCAAGGAATCCATTTTGGAAAGAGTGGCAGACACCTATGGAATCTCAATCCAAGAAGCCCAAACGTATGTGGATGAGTTCTTACAGATGGTTGAAAAATATATGACGGTGGAAGATGTGGATTCTGCAGTCATTACGCGTATCCTTAGCAAACATGGAGGACTTTGGCAAAAATGCAATGACATCGCCTATAATAAATGGATTGCTGACCATGCCAACGAAGTAAATACGGCGCAAGAAGAACTGGCAGTGCTTCAACACAAGGTGGCACAGGCCGAGAATGATGTGTCTTCGGCCAAGGAGAAGCATGGTGATATACTGCGTGAGGTAGCTGAAGCTCAAGATGATCTATGCCGTTTACAAGCAGAGATTGCGCGTTATAAGATACTCGAAAAGGAAACTGTAGCGGCAATTCGTGAAAAGATTGCCGGGGCTCAAAAGGATGTGGCCGGGTTTATAGCTGATCTTTCTATACTACTTCCTCAGGCGACTTCCAATGAATCAGGTTGGAAATATAGGCATATATCAGCGGTGTATTCGGAAGCTGAAGTGGGGGCAGCCAAAGACTGGAAAGATGAACTTAATGAATTGTCTCAAAACTTATCTTATTCTTTGAGCGTAGAACCGGATCTTGCTACAATGCTTGCGGCGTTTCTGTACTCCGCCCACATTCACAACGCTCCAATCCTAATTGCAGGTCCCTGTGGGCAGGATATTGCTAATGCATTATCTGTCTCCCTATACGCAGACAATGCGGGACAATTGATGTTCGGGGAGCAATTCGATTGCGATATAGCGGATGCGGTAAATAATGTCAATGAACATATCGTTGCAGCGCAGAATATGTTTGGCAAGGGATGGAGGGATATAATCCCACAAATGTTTGTTAATTCCCAAAAGCACATCGTTTGGACGCACCCCTATGTAGAAGATTTGGCCATAGAGCCGCAAGGGCTGTACAACTATATGCTTCCAGTTATCAGTGAGTGCTTCGTTGGAACAGTTTCCGCACTTGAACTATATGCGGGAAAACGATCGGAAGATTTTATCGGTTATGTTCCAAAGGATACACATCCACTGCGTATTGCCGCATTTAAAAAGTTAGGTATTAGTAAGGCGCTGCTGCGTCAACTCAGCCGTGTTATTTCGGATGCGAAGATGATGGTTGATAGTCCCGAGAGAGCAAAAGATATGGAGATGCTTTTCGGGGTGATGCCGATCTGCGTGCTTACTGGACGACTGGATGTGATGAGAGAGGTCTTGGAAGCGGAGAGTGGGATTTCCAGTGCCGTGAAAGCTGAAGCCGAGAGGTATCTCAAGGATGAATGATATATGGGAAATGAACTGATTATATCGATTGGCCGCCAATTGAACATTCCAGGGAAGATCGACAATGAGTGGATGTGCCGAGTGATTTACAGTATTGCGGGCCAAATGGGACTTGCATCGCTTTGGGACTATGATGAAGGCGAGGATACAGTTTCTATCCAGCACTTTAAAGAACGCATTGCGGAGATTTTTGCCGCCTATGAAGAACTCTATTCGAGTATAAAGTTCATACTTCCTGAGAAAAAGAGCGACTTAATTGACGAAATATATCACATCTATCTGCGAAGTGGATTCTTCTATCATTCTGCCTATCGAATTTCACCTGCTGTGCCATCATTTGCGGCATATAACAATCTAACTATTTGCCGCGGGAGTTCACCTGATGCGCAGCTCTTTATGAGTGGGTTAGGCTACTATTCCCGACAAAAGAGTTCCGCTGACAAGTCGATAGCAGAAGTGTTTGGCTTGCAAAATCAAGGCCTTGAGGACTACCTCGGAGGCCTACTGGGGGATGGCGAGTGGGTTCCAATAGATTGGCCTGATAGCGCAGAATTTATGTACTTGGGGCCTTCGTTTAGGCTGGGATACTGGAAGCAAACCCCAGATAAAGATGGTAGGATTTCCCTCGCTCGATATGGGGAGCCGAGTAGAGTATATGCGTTCTACCGTTACTATAATGGACAATATCAGCAAAAGGCTATCCCAGAATGGAAAACGCAAGATTTCTCACATTCATATCCGGGAAGTTATGGCGAACATGCAAGGATCATGTCAGCATTGTTGAAAAGTTATGACATGCTCCCCCCTGTACGAGTAAGTAGCGCAGGAGACCTTGTAGATATCAAAATTGGTTACCGCCTACCACCATTCGAGGAGGATTTTTTCAAACTATACAGCTGGCCTGTACGCTATGATTTTCCAATTAGATCACCACAGATATTTACAAGACAGATGGCAAAGGAAGTATACCCGGTTTTTAGGCATGTGCTGGAATCGATTGGGTATTGTTTTGCGGAGGAGTAATTATGGCAAATGGTGCAAATGGAGTCCACCTACAGCTACGCGAAGCTCTGGAAGACTACATTAAGTCTCAGTATTTTGGGAAATCTCCCATTTTGCTTTCGGCAGTACAAAATAAACTGGATCAAGAGGGCATTCTATATCAAAAACCTTATATCGAGTCCTCACCAGCATATAAGAGCGAATTAAATGGCATTCAGAAGTCTTCTAAACTGCCAGATTGGGTAAAGGCTTATTTTGACGCTCTGGCCAACGCAGACCTCGGGGTTCATTCCTCGCCGTTTTGCCATCAGGTAGAGGCATTGGAAGCCGCGTTTGCTGGAAAAGATCTCTTTGTTTCCACGGGAACAGGTTCCGGTAAAACGGAGTGCTTTATGTGGCCTTTGCTGGCAAAGCTTGCGGCCGAGGCACGGAATACTCCTGCCAATTGGTCTATGCGTGGTGTCCGAACGATCATCATGTATCCGATGAATGCTCTTGTTTCAGATCAGGTTAGTCGTTTGCGGAGATTGATTGGCGATTCCGAGCATAGATTCGTAAATGTTTTTCGGGAGACCTGCGGAGAGGATTCGCGCCGCCCCCAGTTTGGTATGTATACGGGTAGGACGCCCTATGCTGGTAAGGAACCAAAACGCAGTGCGGATCGTTCACTTGTTGCGACTTACTCCGAAATGCTTAATGCAGAAACGGATGAAGAAAAGGCGTTTTTGCAAAAGTTGATTAAAGATGGAAAATTTCCTGTCAAAGAGGATTTCCATGAGTTTCTTAGGAAACTTTATGATAGCAAGCATATCCCCGATGATGAGGATGCAGAATTGGTTACCCGGTTTGAGATGCAACGGTTTTGCCCCGACATTCTCATTACGAACTATTCTATGCTTGAATATATGCTCCTTCGCCCTATCGAGTCCAAAATATGGGCAGATACACAGAATTGGCTGAATGCGGACTCTAACAATAAACTTTTGTTTGTTATCGACGAAGCGCATATGTATCGTGGTTCGGCTGGTGGAGAAGTCTCGTTTCTGATTAGGCGGTTGTTCCATCGCCTTGGCATTGATCGCAGCCGAGTTCAGTTCATTTTGACAACAGCGAGTATGCCGAGTAAGAACGAGGAAGATCGACGTGTAATCCAAACATTTGCAAACGATTTGACTGCCTCCGATGATGGGCACGAATTCCATTACCTTGCGGGTCAACAGGAAGAAATAGGAAGTGGCAGGGCATATGATATTCCTTTCGATAGATTCACTAAAGCACATCCCGAAAGCTTTGAAGGGGATAATGCGGAACGTCTTTTGGCGCTCAATAAGTTTTGGGAGGGGATCATCGACAGTCCTGCCCCATTCAGTACAGATAATAGTGCTTACCAATGGCTATATGACCATCTGGTAGATTATGTGCCGTTCCGCGAATTGTTTAAGCTTTGCCGGGGTACGACCGCATCTTTGCAGGAGTTGGCACAGTCTATCTTCCCCAGTGCAGAGTTGGAAGATGCTTTTCATGCTGTAGGTGTTATGCTTGCAATTGCACCACTGGCGCGAAGTGGAAGCGGGAGTGTCCTATTTCCTGCGAGAATGCACATGCTTTTTCGTGGTATCAAAGGTGTATACGCCTGTACTAACCCAGAATGTTCCTGCGCCCATACAGAAAATGGGTTGACATTGGGAGAGGTATATTTTACTGATGGCAATTTGACCTGTAAAAAATGCGGAAGTACGGTTTATGAGTTATATAACGATCGTCGCTGTGGAAGTATTTTCTTTAGAGGCTTTGTCTTAAAGCAAGACTTTGACGATAGAAAGCGGACATACCTATGGCACTATCCTGGCATGATGAATGAGAATGAAGTGCAGGAAATACACCTGTTTGTCCCATCCGCAGACTATCAATTGCCGGAAAAGCAAGGAAAGAATAAGATACAACCATGCTATTTGGATGTTTGCAGTGGGTTTGTCGATTTCTCAGATGATTCATTGGATGGGAGTCCAGGAATCCGAAAGTTGTACTATGGGGAATTTACCACGAAGGCTCGCCCTGATATATTGACATTCTCAACTTGTCCTCATTGCCGTCATGAACTGGGAAAAAGGCAACTTACGTCATTTAGTACACGAGGAAACCAATCTTTCTTCAACTTGATTAAGGCACAGTTTGCTGCCCAGCCGGCAGTTCCGGAAAAAGTAGGGGAGCCGGATCGACTACCTAATGAAGGAAGAAAAATTTTGCTTTTCTCGGATAGCCGACAGCGCGCGGCAAAGTTGGCGCGCGATATGTCGGATGCCTCTGACGCAACAGTGGCACGGCAGCTTGCTGCCATTGCTATCGACCGCATGGAGCATGAAGTTTCTGAGCAGTCGATGAATTATATCTATGACTATTTCGCTATGGTGGCCGTAGAGCATCATGTTCAAATTTTCCACGATAGTGAAAACGAAAAACAGCGGGAACGCTTAGTTGAACACGGAAGCATAGCTTCAAAAAACTACAAAAGAGCTAAGAGCAGAAGACAAGAATATCATCCTCGTTTTTCGATTGACAATGCTCCTACGCAGATGAAGGAGCAACTCTTGCACTTTTACTGTGGTGGATACAATACATTGATAGATTCTGCTATAAGTTGGATAGAGCCTACGGATGAAGCAAAATGGAATGCAATTGATGCTTTGGAGGATGCAGGTATTGATGCTTCTGAAGAAGAATTTATGGAATTGTTCAACGCATGGATATTATCCACCTGCGATAACGCAGTCATCCTTGGACACACAATTAAGGATACGACCCGCGAGAAAGTACGGCCAAATTATGTGGGATACGGTGTCACGAAAGATTCGAAGTTTTCGACCAGTATACGAAAAATAATGGGGTGGAGCGACAATGACCCTATTTCAGCAAAATGGAATCGCATTTTGCGCGAGACCTTCATGGATGAGGGATCGGAGTCTAACGGCAAATACTACATTGATCTTTCGCGTGTTAAACCTCGCTTTGACTTGAGTCATACATGGTTTCGTTGTGAACACTGTTCAGAGTTGACGCCATATATGCTTAAAGGCAAGTGCCCAAACTGTCAGCACGAGAGTATTCATCCTATGACAGATGCAGAAATTAGTGCACTGGATTTTTGGCGTAAACCTATCAACGACGCATTGCAGGGGGAGCCGATTCGTGCAATTGATACGGAGGAACATACGGCACAGCTTTCTCATAAAGATCAGCGTGATGAACTGTGGTCTAAAACAGAGCAGTATGAACTTAGGTTTCAAGATTTCCTGCAAAACGGCGAAGCGCCTGTGGATATTCTAAGCAGCACCACCACCATGGAGGTTGGTATTGATATCGGTTCTTTGGTCGCTGTTGGTCTGCGCAATATTCCGCCCATGCGAGAAAACTATCAGCAACGCGCTGGACGTGCTGGACGCCGTGGCTCAAGTCTGTCAACTATAGTAACTTTTTGCGAGGATGGCCCACACGACTCGCTGTATTTTTCAAACCCAGTCCCTATGTTTAGGGGAGACCCGAGAAAACCGTGGATAGATGTAGGAAGCGAAAAAATCGTTCAGCGACACCTTGGCATGGTAGCACTGCAGGCATATCTCAGGTTGAAGGGGAATAGCCTTGATGTTATCCCTGCGATTGATTTTTTGGACGAGAATCTACAGGATTTTTACAGGTTCTTAGACACTTTCGCAATTGATTACATGAGCATTCTTGTGCCGACAAATTCGCAGAAGGTGTTGCGAAGTTATAAGTCGAGTCTAAAAGATTCTCTGTCGGTGCTAAAGTTAAAGCGGGATGCACACCCTGAACTGTTTGAGTCGGATGGTAGTAGTGATTCAAGCAAGAAAACTTTTTTGGATGCGTTGTATGAAGAAGGTATTATTCCTACCTATTCATTTCCCCAAAATGTTGTCAGCACATATATTTCCGATATAAACGGCAAAGTGAAGTATCAGGTGGAGCGAGGCTTAGATGTAGCTATCGGCGAGTATGCTCCTGGGCGAGCAATTGTTGTAGATAAAACGACTTATCAAATTGGAGGCTTGTATTATCCGGGCGGTGGCCGGACTGAACAAGCGGCTTATTCTCCGGCCAGGGCTTTTATTCAAGATGCGAGCTACTGCAAGAACATCTCTACCTGCACTGAATGTGGATGGTTCGGATTAGATGAGGATCATCCGCATAAATGCCCGTTTTGCGGGAACGACAAGCTTACACATATGCTTCCTATGCTACGCCCTTGGGGATTTGCGCCTCGCGACGCCAAGGCAATAGAACAAGCCCAATTAAGCGAAGAGTATACCGCAACACAACAGCCCCTTTATTCTACATTGCCTGATGCTGACGATGTTGTAGCTATTAAGGGATATTCCAACACCAAAATGGCGGTGCGCCCAAATCAGCGAATCATCATGCTCAACAAAGGCATTGGAGATAAAGGCTTCACCATCTGTTGCGACTGTGGTGCAGCGATGCCTGGTGATGATCCATCTGTACTCAAAGATATCATGCGGCCTTATAGATCCAAGTTTCTTAGAACCCGCTGCAAGCACAATGAAACAAAGAATGTCAATCTCGGATATGACTTTATTACAGATATGCTTGTGCTGGAAATTGCCTTGGATCGACAGCAAGTTAGCATGGACCTCGCAAAAAATTCTTGGTTAAATCGTGCGGGACAGTCTCTTGCAGAAGCACTACGCTTGTCAGCATGCCAAGAGCTCGATATTGAGTTCACTGAGCTTGTTACTGGCTTTCGTGTTAGGCAGAATCAGAAGGGTGACTTTATTGACATTTATCTCTACGACAGCCTTTCAAGCGGTGCAGGCTATGCCGTTAGCATTGAAGCATCTATCCAACAGTTGCTGATTAAAACAAGAGAATTGCTAAGTAGTTGCAACTGCGATAGTGCTTGTCATAAGTGCTTGAAGCACTATCGGAATCAATATGTCCATGGGTTGCTTGATCGCAGTGCTGCGCTTGATTTGCTGACATGGGCAGAGAAAGGGGTTCGGAGTCCAATGCTCCCTGTTTACGAACAAAGAAACTTGCTGCAATCCGTAGAACAGATACTTCAATTCTCTGGTGTACATATTGATTTTGACCACGAACCTATTGAGGCAGAGAGCTTCCATGGCAAAAAGAGGATTGTAGTATATCCCGCAATGTGGGCGAGACCTACCGAAAAAAATATGGTTTTTGTGAGCGACTCCTATTTGAAGTATGCAAAACCGTATGCATTAAAAACTATCGTAGGTGGGCTGTAAAGAACGGTAACCGCGATGCTTTAGCATCGCGGTTACCGTTCTTTGTGGTGGAATTTATGTTAGAGATAATGAGGAGGTATTGACAAAATGCAAAGGTGCAACTTTTGAGATTGTATTTCAATCGTCAAAATTATCTCGCTGCATGGCTTCATCAATGGCACGGTTGATGTAGGCATTGACGGATTCCCCCTGCTGAGCCGCATGCGCCTGAATGACATCTTTTTTTCCTTTGGGCATACGGAGTTTCACCTCATCATAGTTGCTTTTTACGTACTTGTTTACCGCACGCTGCTGCGCTTTTGAAACAGCCATAGTCTCCTCCTTGCCCCATATTCCTTGTCTGATATTCTAAGCGAAAAATATACTGGGGGCAATATAAAAACTGCACATATATTGACCCCAATATTTGTGGAAACTCACTATTGTATATTGTCCCCAATATGCTATAATGTGAATAGAAAAAAGAACAACGGCAGCTTTGAGGAGCGCCAACTCCTCAAAGCCTGCGCAGGTGATTACAGCACCTACACAACGGACGAATCCGCACCGTATGGGGTTATTATACCCGTTTGACCCTGATTTTGCAAGCGGAATCCGGTCTATTTGTCATACTCATGACACCGTGTAGTGCCTCGGCCTGCACGGTGTTTCTCTTTTCTCATTTCACCGAAAGGAGGAAAACGCATGAGTCAAGATCGTATTCCGTTTCCCACGTCATCGTCATGTTCCACGTCCCCAACTCATAGGCTGTGGCGAGGGGGAATGAACATGGAAGTCAAACACACCCATCCGCAGTATGAGGATCCGCAGGCGCGGCAGCAGCAGATGAAGGACGCCTATGCCGCCTGCATGGCGAAGCTGCGGGTGCTGCGGGCGGCCCAGCGGGAAAAGACCGCATGAAGACGGACGCGGTGTACGCCCGCCAGTCCGTGGAGAAAAAGGACAGCCTGTCCATCGCGGGACAGATCGACCTGTGCCGACGCACGGCTGGCGGTGGGGCGCTGCGGGTCTACAAGGACGCCGGTTACTCCGGCAAGAACACCGAGCGCCCCGCCTTCCAGCAGCTGATGAAGGACATTCGCGCCGACCGCATCGGCACACTGTACGTCTACCGGCTGGACAGGTTCTCCCGCAGCGTGGCGGACTTCGGCCAGCTGTGGGAGGTACTGCAGGAGCACCATGTGGAGTTCGTGTCGGTCAACGAGAACTTCGACACCAAGACACCCATGGGGCGGGCCATGCTGCACATTATCATGGTGTTCGCCCAGCTGGAGCGGGAGACCACCGCAGAGCGCGTGCGGGACAACTATTACCGCCGCGCGGCACTGGGCGCATGGCCGGGAGGCCCAGCGCCCTACGGCTTCGACAATGGCCGCGCCCGGGGGCGGGATGGTAGGGAAGTCCCGTCCCTTATCCCCAACGACAAAGCGGCGGTGGTGCAGCGGATCTTTCAGGAGTATGCCGCCGAGGGTATGTCACTGGGGCTGCTGGCCCGTAAGCTGACCGCCGAGGGTATCCCCGCCCCCAAGCGCGCCACATGGGACAACGTGACGCTGTCCCGCCTGCTGCACAACCCCGCTTATGCGATGGCGGACGAGCAGATACGGCTCCACTATCTGGGGCAGGGCGTGGAGGTCACCAGCCCGCCTGAGGCCTTTGACGGCGTACACGGCGTGTTACTGGTGGGCAAGCGGGAGGCCAATGCGCGGAAGTACACCAAGACCGAGAACCATCGGGCATCCGTGCTGAACAGTGTGGGCGTTGTGCCGTCGTCGCTGTTTCTGATGGTACAGGCAAAGCTGGCTCACAACCGTCAGGTAGGCAACAGCGGCAAGGGCAAGCACACATGGCTGTCCGGCTTGCTGAAATGCGCCAAATGCGGCTACAGCCTGTCCGTCGTGGTGGACAAGTCCTATCGCTATCTGGTGTGCAGCGGGAGGTATAATATGAACCGCTGCGATGCTGCCATCCACGTCAAGCTGGCAGAGCTGGAAGCGGTGGTGCAGACAGAGATTGAAAAGCTGCTGGCGCAGTGTCCCCGGGAGCCCGTTGTGCCGAAGCCGGAGGAGGATAGCTACACCCGGCGGCTGCTGGAGCTGGATCGCCGCGCCGAGCGTCTGATGGACGCCTTTGCCGAGAGCGAGGATCTGCCCGCGTCCTATCTGCAAAAGGCACTGGGGAAGATCGAAAAGGAGCGCGAAGCACTCCGGCAGGCCCAGCGGCGGGAAGCGAGCCGCATTCCGCTGCCGGAAAAGCTGGTGTTCAGTGAGCTGTCCTTTGAGGAGAAAAAGGCCGTGGCCGCCCAGTTTATCCGCCGCATCGAGGTGGCGGAGGACAGCGCGGAGATCATCTGGGCGGTGTAAATCAAATTTGATACAAATGAGGAGTAACCATTATGAACGACGAACGTAAAGCAACCATTGAAGTAGACATGACCGACGACGAGTGGATCGAACTGCTGTGTCTGTGCGAGGAAATCAATCTGACACCGGGGGATCTGGCCGTGGCATTCTGCCAGGAGGTCATCCGCCAGCAGGCGCTGCTGCGCATTATCGCCGCCGCTATTCGCTCCGACATGGCCAATCAACTCAACCGATAATAGGAGGAACTACACCTATGAAAATCGAAACCAAAACACCTATCGCGGAGGAGATCATCCGCAACAATCCCACCGGCCACGGCCTGTTCGCCGGCATCGGTGACAATTTCAACAGCGTGGCGCAGGTCATCTGTGAGCTGATGGACGACGCGGTCTCCAACCTCCGCGCCAACAAGGACGATCCCGAACTGTCCATGAGGGTAGTGCTTTCACTGGAAAATCTGGGGGATGCGGTGGAGATCTCCGTGGCAGACGGCGGCACGGGAATCGCCGACCTTAGTAGCGCATTGACCATCGCGTGTCGGGATGGCGCGCAGACACCGCTGAACGAGCACGGCTTTGGGTTGAAGCACGCACTGGCCTCCTGCGACAGCAGCCCTGAACAGATGTGGAGCATCCGCACTCGCACGAAGGCAGACGCGGCGGCAAACCAGTACCGCGAGGTCAAGGCGCCGTATTCCATGGGTACATCTGAACTGGACAAGCCCATGAAGGTGCGTTTCTATTCAGGTACAGGCGACCTACCCCATCCCACCGGCACATCGATCTCTGTCCGCTGCCCTATGGCGAAGTTCCGGACGGTGAAGCCTGACCGTAAGGCAGCGCCCTCGGACTTCCACAATCTGGTGCGGTATATCATTGAGGAGCTGCGGTACGTCTACGCGGGCATTCTGGCAAATACACCCATCACCATGGAGGTACGGGAGATCAGCGGCGGCGAGGAAACGCAGCATACGCTGACGCCGCTGCTGCCGGTGTGGGAGGAGGGCAGCGTGAAGGATTACGGTGAGATCCCCTGCAACCTGGGCGGCGGTCCTCTGACCATCCGCTGTAAGTACGGTAACATTCTGAAGAACCCGTCCAACGCCATCTACTACAAGTGCAACATGGAGTCCAGCGGCGTGGAGCTTCGTATCAACGGGCGCGCCATCGAACATGGAATGTTTGACCGCGTCTGGGGCGAGGCCATTCACCCCAGCCAGAACCGCTTTTTGGTGCAGGTAGACTTGATTACGGACAACCCTGCCGCGCTGCCTGCCACGAAGAACACAAAAACCTCGTTCTGTGAAGCCGATCCGCGCCTGAAGAACTTGCTCAGCTGGATCGCCTCCTATGTTCCCGCCCCGGCCAAGGATGTGGATTCGATGGAATTGCGGTACGTCAAGGAACTGACCGCCAAGCGGGAGAATGATCCCACCGCCCTGCGGGTGAGCCGCGAGGAGCCGGTGTTCCAGAAGATCGGACTGAAGGCCAAGGTCGATCTGTTCGTAGGCTACATTGACCGCGTGACCATCTACGAGGCCAAGGCCGGCAAGACCAAGGCGCTGGACTTGTATCAGCTCCGTATGTATGTGGACGGCTGCGCGCTGGACAATAAGCCGGTGGATGAGGCCGTACTGATCGCCAAGCGTCATTCGGCAGAGGTGAAGGAACTGCGGGACATCCTGAACACTCTGACCGCGCCTGATGGTCGTCCCTACAATTTCCAGCTGGCTACATGGGACGAGGAGGGCATCGTGATCCGCCAGAGTGCGTAAGAACAGCCGGGGAAAAGTGTGCAATCATTGCACACTTTTCCAAAGGAAGGTGAGGTATGAACGTAAAAGAGTTGATCCTGAGCCATCCTGCGGTGGACATCGCCGCTGCGCTGGTTGACCGGCTGGACATTGAACCCGGCAAAAGCTCTACGACTCCCTCCGTGAAGCAGAGGAGCTGGACAAGCTCCCGCCGGAGGAACGGGCGAAGCACTTCTTCTCCGCAGAGGAGGTTTTTGCTGAGTTGGGCATCCCTGAACCCTCCGAGGAAGAACGGCAGAAAACGCATCGGCAGATGTGCAGGGAGATGCTGATCAATAGTCTGAGAACGTATCAGATGCTTGAGAAATATGTGAAAAAGTAATAAACAGAGAAGGCCATCGGCAAATAGCCGATGGCCTTTTCTGTCAGTACCGCGTCACGCCTGCACCCTATACTTCACACGATTCCCATACCGCGTTGAGGTCAGTAGGCCCAGATGCTCAAA
>OMDO01000430.1_pt1 | contig 28119 bp, 21 predicted proteins | sample 1674051 | NCBI WGS metagenome assembly OMDO01 (sample SAMEA103958138, study PRJEB25191) | human gut metagenome | biome: human-associated habitat [ENVO:00009003]; feature: intestine environment [ENVO:2100002]; material: feces | place: Germany | collected 2013/2015 | reverse complement strand
TGTGAGAGAGATCGAGACCATCGACGAGGATGATGCTGAGGAGGAGAACAGACCAAATCAGATCTATCTTGACGGTTACATATGTAAGGCACCTGTGTACAGGATGACGCCCCTTGGAAGGGAGATCGCGGATGTGCTGCTGGCGGTCAACAGACCTTACGGAAAATCGGATTACATTCCCTGCATCTGTTGGGGCAGGAATGCCAGATATGCAGGCAGCTTTGAGGTTGGCGCCCATTGTGCGGTATGGGGACGGATCCAGAGCCGGGAATATATGAAAAAGCTTTCCGAGGATCAGCTGGAAAAGCGTATCGCTTATGAGGTATCGGTCAGCAAGCTGGAGCGGATGGACTGATATAGTTGCAGATTAGGGTAAGATATGCTAGAATATCGACATCATATGGTATATCTGCGGCATTAAATGTTTACGAAAAGACAAATCGGGAAAGGAATTCCGACTATGGGCAGAGTTCAGATTTTTACAGGGGACGGCTATGGAAAAACGATGGCGGCACTCGGGGAAGCGTTGATTGCTGCCGCATCCGGCAAACGTGTAGTAGTGATTCAGTTTTTGAAGGGGAGAGGCCTGACGGATTCTACATTTGAGCGGCAGCTGGAACCGGAGATCAAAATCTTCCGGTTTGAGAAATCGGATGCTGACTTTTTATCTCTTCCGGAAGACAAACAGAGGGAAGAAGCACAGAATATTCGAAATGGTATCTGCTTTGCGAGAAAGGTGCTGACCACTGGTCAATGCGACCTGTTGGTACTGGATGAGGTGCTGGGGCTTGTGGACTGCGGGATCGTGCAGGAGCAGGAGTTGAGAGAGCTGATCTTTCTGCGCGGTGCAGATACGGATGTGACATTGACCGGAATTCGGATGTGCGACAGCCTTTTGGGAATCGCTGATCATGTATCTGACATCGAACAAATTAAATAAAAACAGACCCGCGCTGGATGGAGCTTCTCTACAGCGCGGGTTTTGTTTTTCCCTGTTGATTGACAGTCAGGGCGCAGGGTGCTATGATAATTCTATATAAAATCTGTTAGAAAGCAAGGCGGCCGGACGGCTCGCAAGGAGGTTTATATGGCAATTTTTGAAGGTGCCGGAGTAGCGATTATCACCCCGTTTCATACGGATGGTTCGATTGATTATGATAAATTTGGCGAAGTGATTGAACAGCAGATCGCAAATCAGACAGACGCGATCATTGTGTGCGGTACAACCGGTGAATCTGCGACGATGACGCATGAGGAGCATCTGGATGTGATCCGCTATTGTGTGGAGAAGGTGGCACATCGGATTCCTGTTGTGGCAGGAACCGGCTCTAACTGCACGGAGACGGCGGTTTATCTTTCACAGGAAGCGGAGAAGATCTGTGCAGACGGGCTGCTTGTTGTAACTCCTTACTACAATAAAGCGACTCAGAATGGTCTGTATCAGCATTTTAAGATGGTTGCGGATTCTGTAAAGCTGCCGATCCTGTTATATAACGTTCCGTCCCGTACCGGTACGACGCTGCAGCCGGAGACGATCGTGCGCCTGTGCAGGGATGTGGAAAATATCGTCGGTGTCAAGGATGCAACGGGGAATATCAGCCAGACAGCTCATCTCATGAGCATCGCAGATGGCTGTGTGGATCTCTATTCCGGTGAGGATGCGATTATTGTTCCGATGCTTTCTCTGGGAGCAAAGGGCGTGATTTCTGTTTTGTCAAATGTTGCGCCGCAGGAAACACACCAGATCTGCAGCCTTTATTTTGAAGGAAAGGTAAAAGAAAGCTGTGAGCTGCAATTAAAGGCAGTTCCCCTTGTAGAAGCGCTTTTCTGTGAAGTGAATCCGATCCCGGTCAAGAAGGCGATGCAGTTAAAGGGCATGTGCACCGGAACCCTGCGGATGCCGCTGACAGAGATGGAAGAGGCAGATGCGGCAAGACTTGAACGTGAAATGAAAAAATTTGGTGTATTATAAGGGCTTTTTGACAGGCCGGGACATAAAGTGCTCCGGTCTGTTTTACATTTCAGGATTGCGAGGGTTACAGCAGAGCAATCCACAGAGAGGAAATCCAGGTTCAAAACAAGGAGGATAACATGGTCAGAGTAATTATGCACGGCTGCAATGGCCGCATGGGACAGGTCATTACGGAGATGATCGCAAAGGAAGCAGAGATGGAGATCGTTGCGGGGGTGGACTTGAGCGATCATATCCAAAATTCCTATCCCGTTTTTAAAAGCATGAAGGACTGCGATGTAGAAGCGGACGTTGTGATTGATTTTGCAAATGCGAAGGCAGTGGACGGGCTGCTGGATGTCTGTGTAGAAAGAAATCTTCCCTGTGTGCTTTGCACCACCGGACTTTCGGAAGAACAGCTTGCACATGTCAAAGAGGCTTCCGGTAAGGTTGCGATCCTGCGCTCTGCAAATATGTCCATGGGCATCAATCTTTTGATGAAGCTGTTAAAGGATGCGGTTCCGGTGCTGGCAGCGGCAGGCTATGATATGGAAATCGTGGAAAAGCATCATAACCAGAAGCTGGATGCCCCCAGCGGCACGGCGATTGCGCTGGCGGACGTCATGAATCAGGCGGCTGGCGGCGATTACGAATATGTTTATGATAGATCGACCCGCAGGGAGAAGCGCCCGGAAAAGGAAATCGGTATTTCTGCAGTGCGCGGCGGGACGATTGTCGGCGACCATGACGTGATTTTTGCAGGTCAGGATGAGGTCATTACCTTTTCCCATATGGCATATTCCAGAAAGCTGTTTGCGACAGGCGCAGTTTCCGCGGCAAGGTTCCTGGCAGGTAAGCCTGCAGGTATGTACGATATGAGCCGCGTGATCGAGGGAAAATAAGACAGAAAGCAACTGTTGACGGTGAAACCGGGGGAGCCGCCAGGCGGCAGATAGAGAGGGTATATGGATAATAATTTTGAGTACAGGGTTTATTTGAAAAGCTTGTCGAAGCAGTTTCCGACCATTGCGGACGCTGCGACGGAGATTATCAACCTGCAGGCGATTTTGAGTCTGCCCAAAGGCACGGAGCATTTCCTGACAGATATTCACGGAGAATACGAGCAGTTCAACCATGTGTTGAAAAACGGCTCCGGATCCGTGCGCAGAAAGATCGACGAGGAGTTCGGCAACACGCTGAGTGTCAAGGACAAAAGAAGCCTTGCGACGCTGATTTATTATCCTCAGGAAAAGCTGGAGCTGGTCTGTCAGGAGGAAGAGGATCAGGATGTGTTGGAGGATTGGTTCAAGATCACGATTCACCGGCTGGTGCAGATGACCAAACGTGTTTCTTCCAAATATACCCGCTCCAAGGTGCGCAAGGCGCTGCCCCACGATTTTTCCTATGTCATCGAAGAGCTGATTACCGAAAAAGAAGAAATTCAGGACAAAGAGCTTTACTATAACGAAATTATCAATACGATTATCCGGATCGGCAGGGCACCGGAATGTATTATTGCGCTCTGCAACCTGATTCAGCGCCTTGTCATCGACCACCTGCATATCGTCGGCGATATCTATGACCGCGGTAAGGGACCTCATGTCATCATGGATACCCTGAGTGCATATCATTCTGTGGATATCCAGTGGGGAAATCACGATATTGTGTGGATGGGTGCAGCCAGCGGGCAGACGGCATGTATGGCGACGGTACTGCGGATTTCCGCTCGTTACGGCAATCTGGACACGCTGGAAGAGGGCTATGGTATTAACCTGATCCCCCTGGCGACTTTTGCACTAAAGACCTATGAAAATTCGGACTGCAGCGTATTTTCCATCAAATACGGGGCAGATTACGATGTCAAGGACTTAAAGCTCGACATGATGATGCACAAGGCGATCGCCATCATTCAGTTCAAGCTGGAGGGACAGCTGATCCTGGCACATCCGGAATATCACATGGATGACCGGCTGCTGCTGGATAAGATCGACTTTGAAAAAGGAACTGTCCGCATCGGAGATAAGGAATATGAAATGCTGGATTCTGATTTTCCGACTGTCGATCCGAAGGATCCGTATCGTCTGACGGCAGAGGAGGAGCAGGTAGTAGAGCGCCTGCGGCATGCCTTTGTTCATTGCGAGAAGCTCCAGAAGCATGTGCGCTTCCTGTTTGCCAAGGGCAGCATGTATAAGATCTTTAATTCCAATCTGCTCTATCATGGCTGTGTGCCGATGGACGAGGACGGAAATTTTGAACAGATCAATGTGTACGGCAAGCTCTGCAGCGGCAAAAAGCTTTACGAGGTGCTGGAAACCTATGCCCGCAAGGGATATTACTCTCAGGATAAGGAAGAACGCAGAAAAGGGCGCGATACCCTCTGGTATATCTGGGCGGGTCCGAAGTCTCCGGTATTCGGCAAGGATAAAATGGCGACCTTTGAACGATATTTCATCGCAGATAAGGAAACACATAAGGAAACGAAAAACGCTTATTATCGCCTGTATGATAACGAGGAGATTTTAAATAAGATCCTGCGGGAATTCGGACTGGATGAGCATCGTTCCCATATTATTAACGGTCATGTTCCGGTGGAGATCAAGCGTGGGGAGACGCCGATCAAATGTAACGGAAAGTTACTGATTATCGATGGCGGCTTTTCCAAGGCTTATCAGGGAAAGACTGGAATCGCAGGCTATACCCTTGTTGCCAATTCCCACGGCATGAATCTGGTGGAGCACAGGCCCTTCGTTTCCGCAGAGGATGCGATCCGAAACGAAACGGACATGGTATCGGACAATATCCTGATCGAAACGGCAAAACGAAGAATTCTTGTGGCAGATACGGATATCGGACGCGAGTTAAAGGAGAGTATCGGGCATCTGGAAAAGCTTCTGAACGCTTATCGGGATGGTATTCTGATCGAAAAAGGAATCTGACCGGACAGATGCCATATCGTCCGGGCGTTTGGTGGACTTTTTGCTCTGACAGGAGGAAGCCTGCAGAACGATGCCTGTAAGCAACAACAGGAGGATGGGACGGATGGGATAATTGCGTTTCATGAAATTCCTCGTTTCTGGGTGGATGCTGGTACATCGTTTTCGAAATAGCTATACCACTCACTTGCCTGTGAATCCGATTGCACAGGTATAAAAGCCTCAGCGTAGCCCGCTACGCCTGCGTTTTTATACCTGCACACTCGAATCCACATCCTACGCGATTGGTATAGTTATTTACGAAACGCTGTACCAGAATACAGAAAAAGGAAGATACGGATGGGAAATCATCACTGGAAAAAAATAGCAGCAGTTATGCTTGCGGCAGCGATCGGAATACAGCCTGTCTATGTGCAGGCAAAGACACGGGAAGAAATTCAGCAGGAACGAGAACAGAAAAAGAGCGAGCAGCAGGGCACGCAGAGTCAGTATAAGCAGAGCCAGAGCAAGGTCAGCAGTCTGGAAGGGCAGCAGGACGCTTTGGAGGAAGAAATACAGGAGCTGGATTCCCAGCTGGTAGAGGTCATCGCCAGTGTAAGCCTGATGCAGGATCAGATCAGCGATACCGAAAAGCAGATCGTAAAGGCGCAGGAGGACTATGACGTAGCGAAGGCGCAGGAGGATGCACAGTATCTTGCAATGAAGAAGCGTCTCCGTTACCTGTATGAAAAGGGCGATACCAGTTATATCGAGATCCTGAGCAACGCCTCCAACTGGAGCGGCATGCTCAATCAGGCGAATTATGTGGAGAAGCTGTATGAGTACGATAAACAGATGCTCAACCGCTACATCCTGATTAAAGAAGAGGTTGCGCAGAAAAAGAACGATTTGGAAGATAAAAAGAGCGACCTGGAAACGCAGAAATATGAGCTGGAAGAGGAACAGGCTTCCATGCAGCAGATGATCGATGAGAAAAAGTCCCAGTCGAACGATTTCGACGCGCAGATTGCGAAAGCGAAGCAGGAAGCTGCGACATATAAAGCGTTAATCAAACAGCAGAATTCCGAGCTGGCAAAGCTGGACGAGGAAGAAAACGCGATCATCAAGGCCGAGGAAGAGCGCCGGAAAGCCGAGGAGGCTGCGAAAAAAGCGGCGGAAGAAAAAGCAAAGGCGGAAGCCGAGGCGAAAGAAAAAGCTGCAAAGAGCAGCGATTCCGGCTCTTCTGACAGCAGCTCCGGCAGCTCCTCTTCCTCGAGCAGCAGCTCCGGCAGTTCTTCGGGCGGCTTAAAGACCGTTCCTCCTGCGAGCGGATCGAGTGGAAGCGACATTGCGGCGTATGCCTGCCAGTTCGTCGGAAACCCGTATGTAGCGGGCGGAACGAGCCTGACAAACGGTGCGGACTGCTCCGGATTTATCTGGGCAGTGTACAGGCAATACGGATACGGCCTGCCGAGAAACTCTGCTGCTATGAGAAGTGCAGGACGCGAGGTTTCCTATGAAGCTGCTCAGGCAGGCGACATCGTCTGCTATGCAGGCCATGTGGCGCTGTATCTGGGCGGCGGACGAATCGTGCATGCCAGTACAGCGAGAACAGGAATTAAGTATGGATATGCGAATTATAAGCCGATTCTGACAATTCGGAGAATTGTGGGATAAAAGAAAAAATGTTACAGTTCACTCGCACCATTCGCAAAAACCACGAGTGAACTGTAACTTTTATTCATGACAATAGAATGCTCGCAGAGCGTGCATTCTATTGTTGCTTTAAAGACTCTTTTTCAGAAACTTGATCGTTTCGTCGATCAGCTGGGATACGGACAGATCGGCGGTTCCGATGATGTGGTTGTTGCAGCGGTTGACCGGAAGCAAAAGTTTCTGGGCATGGCTCTGTCCGACGGCGACTGCCATGGCGGGCGTCACTTCCCCAAGCAGGGAGTCTGCGGACAAAATGCCGAGGGGACCGATGATAAAATCCGCATCCCGGCAGGCAACAAGCACGGGATTTTCTCCGGTTGCACCGAAGTCAGCCCCGGCTTTGAGCATGGCAGCGGTTGCGGTTGCGTTGGTGCCAATGGCATACAGTTCACAGTTGGGCAGCTGCTCTTTACGGAGGCGGGCAGTCACAAGACTGCCGATTCTGCCGCCCTGACCGTCAATTACTACGATTTTCATAAATCCTCCATTTAGAGACATTTTGCACAGAAAAAATAGGAGCTGAACAATATTGTTCAGCTCAATTTTTTATCTGGCTCAGTCGTCGTTATCTAAAGCCAGTCCTTTTTTATACTTTGCGACAGCAGCCTGGATCTTATCGTTGGGATCGAGCAGATCGCTGATGGAAGTATCATGGTTCAAGGTATCGATCAGATAAGCAACGTATTTGCTCATATCACAGTTGACGTACCACTCCCGCTTTAACAGCTCTTCAGGCTGATAAATCAGGTTGGTGGTCAGGACACGGTTGATATTGCCGCATGCATAAGCCTTGTCGAATTTCTCCATACCGCTTGTGAACAGACCGAAGGTGGTGCAGATGAAGATCTTACGGGCACCGCGCTGCTTTAATGCGGATGCAACTTCGAGTACACTTTCGCCGGAGGAAATCATGTCATCGATGATGATCATGTCCTTGCCTTCTACGCTGGTACCCAGGAATTCGTGAGCAACGATCGGATTTCGTCCGTTAACAACTCTGGTGTAGTCTCTTCTCTTATAGAACATACCCATATCCAGACCGAGTACGTTTGCAATGTAAATTGCACGTCCCATACCGCCTTCATCCGGGCTGATAACCATCATGTGGTTGGAATCGATCTGCAGGTCGGGCTCGGTGCGCAGCAGGTTTTTGATGAACTGATAAGAAGCCTGAACGGTTTCGAAGCCGTTTAACGGGATGGAGTTCTGGACTCTCGGGTCATGCGCATCAAAGGTGATGATGTTGTCGACGCCCATCTTTACCAGCTCCTGCAGAGCGAGTGCGCAGTCCAAGGATTCCCGTGCGGTGCGCTTGTGCTGGCGGCTTTCATAAAGGAAAGGCATGATAACGGTAATTCTTCTTGCTTTACCGCCGACAGCAGCGATGATACGCTTCAGATCCTGATAATGATCGTCAGGAGACATATGGTTTTCATGACCGCAGAGGGAATAGGTCTGGCTGTAGTTGGTTACGTCAACCAGCAGATACAGATCCGTACCGCGGACAGATTCCAGAATAACGCCCTTGGCTTCGCCGGAACCAAAACGCGGCACCTTGCTTTTTAAAATGTAGGAGTCACGCTGGTAGCCTGCAAAGGCAAGGCTGTCTTTGTGCTCGCTCTCGCGCTGGGTGCGCCATCTTACAAGATACTGGTCAACTCTCTGTGCAAGGGATTCGCAACCCCTTAACGGGATAATCCCCAGGGAGCCAACCGGAATGGTTTCGAGATTTCTGGTTTCTTCACGTTCCATCATGGAAGTTCCTCACTTTCTGAAGGTAAAAGTTAATATTTTGGATATCTGTGTCAGCGGACCGGACCCGAGACAGCGGATACCTTTTTACACATACGAATATCAGGGCCGGTGAGTTTACAGAATTCAAAATTGCTGGCAATTCTGGAAAAAATTCGGTCCTGATAACGGTTTCTGCAATCTTCCAGAGAAAGATTGGTAGAAATGATAACGGATTTCTGCCGGAGCAGACGTTCGTTCAAACAGGTAAAGAAATGGGAGAGCGTCACTGCCGTGGCAGTTTCGGTGCCGAGATCGTCGATAACGAGCAGATCGCAGCTGTAGAGATCCGCACAGAGTGCGGAAAGCTCTTCCCGTGCCCTATAGTCAAACGTGTTCCTGGCGAGTAAGTCGAAAAGGGATGCTGCGCTGAAATAAAGCACAGAACAGCCCTGCTCGATACATTCCTTTGCAATGCAATTGGTCAGGAATGTCTTGCCCGTACCTACTGTACCATAAAAGAAAAGGTTTTGGTAGGACGTTTTAAAATTTGTGCAAAAATTTTTACATTTTTCGACAGCCTGGCGGTAGGAGGTCAGTTCGTCTCCCTGAAAAAAGGAATAGGAGAGCGTGCCGAAGTTTTCTTTTTCGAGCATTCGTTTCAGGTTGGACTGTTCGTAAAGAAGCGCGATCTCCGCCTGACGGAAGCAGTGGCATTTCTGACCGTTCACATAGCCGGTGTCCTGACAATCAGGACAGTCGTAGATCGGATCGAGAAAATCTGTCGGGTAGCCGTTTTCCAGCAAAAGGGAGGCACGTTTCTGTGCAAGGTCTTTGAGCTGGTCTTTGAGCTGTGCAAGCGCATTTGTATCCCCTGCGAGCATCCTTTTGCCCTGTGCGACAGAGGTGGATGCAACGGCTTCGTCGAGGGCCTGATAGCCGGGGACTGTCTTATAAATGTGGTGCAGCCGTTGATCGTGCAGATGGCGGTTGCGGGTCTGATGTTCTTCGTATTGCCGCAGGATGGAATTGTATTGGGAAACAGTCAGTGCCACATCAAACCTCCTTACTGCTTCAAAAGCGCCTCTTCAAGCGCATCGAAATCATAGCTGGAATGCATGAAACTGTTATATTCTGCTGTAGAACCGCTGCGCGCCGGGCGAGATGCACGCTCTTTCTGATAGGAGCTGTCGAGTCTGGCGATGTCCGCGACGTGGTGGACGCCTGCCTTGTACCAGGCAGCGAGGATGCTGTCTGCATAGGCGAAACGGTGTCTGTCGGTAGCCAGGACGGTGCGTCCGCAGGCTTCTAAAATAACGTCGAGCTCAAAGCAAAATTCCTCTGTCCAGCGGCGGATATAGGCGAGCTCATTGCGTGCGGGGGTATTGGTCTTGCCGAGTGCGTTCATAATGGAATAGACGTTCTTGTCATAACGGGAAATATGACCTTCTGCCTGGGCAGGTGTCGTGATTCCGGCTTCCGCCCAGGCGATCGCGACCTTTTCAATGTAGCGGAAATCCTTTTTGCCGCGCTCGACGCAGTATTGCAGCAGATAGTCGATCAGGTCATCGGAGAAATGAAGCTTATCCGTGAAAAAGAGGATCGACTTCATATCGGCGGGGCTTAATGTGCGTCCGAGATACTGCTCTGCGATGAAAATCAGCTGCGCGGTGTTCTCCTGCTGCTGGAAGGATTTGAGCTCGTCCAGACTGTATGCAGGCTTGGCATAGGGATCGGCAGGATCAAGGGACTGGTGGGAAAGCATCGTAATGCTGCGGATCTGCGGTGCGGCCGTGCGTCCGGAGGGAGCAGCCGTAGTGTTGGACGTATCGTACGCGGCTGCTCCGGGCAGGGTCGCGTCAGCGCCTTGCTCAGAATTGCGGGCTGCGTCGCCAAAGCGTTCGGCATCAGAGCCGCGAGTCGTGTCCGCAAGCCGTCCGACGTCGCGCGAAATATGTCCGGTGGTCTGTTCCGTAGAAAAATCAGCTTGTCCTGCGTCCTGTCTCTTCCCCTTGGAAAGGGGGAGCAGACGGATCTGCTGCAGGGTTGTGCGGTCGGGCGAAAGCTTAAGCGTCAGGACGCCGCACTTTTCCCAGTAGCAGAGGGCGCGCAGAATGTCCTTTTCCGTATGATTAAAGCGGTCTGCCATGTCCGAAATGCTGACAGGATCGCCTGCCTGCAGACGGCGCACGAGAAAAAGATACACCTTTAACTGTGCATCGTTGGCATCTTTTAAATATTCATCGATAAAAACGTTGGAAAGGACGGTAGCATCCGCTGCTCCGCCGCACAAAAAAATCTCACTCATACTAGTATTCCCGGTTCTTTGTAAAAATTGCTGCAGTTTGTCTGCGTCCTGCAGACTGTGGAAAACTTTTCAATTCCTTTTGGCAAGCCCCATTTTAACACAGACATTTTAAAAAGGAAACAGGAAGTTTCCGGCTCAGGGCTGATAAACACTGGGGTTTTCGTGGATGTGGATAATGTGGAAAATGTGCAAAAGATTGTCAAAGGCGCAGAAATATCATCTTTTTTTGGAAAAAAATATCCACAGCCAGAGAGGAAAGTTTTCCACGTTCTGACTGTGGATAATGTGGATAAGTTATCTGGAAAGCAGGTTTTCGCCGATATTTACAACATCTCCGGCTCCCATAGTTATCAACAGGTCCCCGTTGATACAATTTTTTAAAACGAAGTCTTCAATTTCCTCGAATGTATGGAAATAAAAACATTCTTTGCCCTCTTTCTGTACCAGAGCCTGCAGATCGGCAGAGCTGATGCCGAGGGTGTCGGTTTCACGGGCGGCGTAGATATCTGCGAGGATGACCTTATCCGCCAGTGCGAGAGACTTTGCAAACTGAGGTAAAAACGCTTTCGTTCTGGTGTAGGTGTGAGGCTGGAAAATGCACCAGAGCGTCTTGTGCGGATAATTGAGCGCAGCGTGCAGGGTAGCGGCGATTTCGGTCGGGTGGTGTGCGTAATCGTCCACAATTGTTACACCGTTTATCGTTCCTTTATATTCGAATCTGCGGTCAGTCCCGTGGAAATTCAGCAGCGCTTCCGCGGTATCCCGATAATCGATGCTAAGCAGATCGGACAGGGCGACTGCAGCGAGGGCGTTGGAGATATTGTGCTCCCCGGGAACGCCGAGCGTAAGCTGTCTGGTCTGACCGTTTAAGCTGTGCACGGTAAAGGTTGCGTCCGCTGTTTTATTATAGGAAATATCGGAGGGATAATAGTCGGAAGCAGAGGTTGTGCCGAACGTAACGACGCGGCATGCCAGACCCTCTGTGATCTCCTGCCAGTTTTCGATGTCGCCGTTGATAAACAGCGTGCCGTCCGCAGGCAGAAGCTGTGCAAATTTGCGGAACGAAGCACGGATATCTGCCAGGTCTTTAAAGAAGTCCAAATGGTCTTCTTCGATATTCAAGATGATGCCGATTTTCGGGAAAAAGCTTAAAAAGCTGTTGGTATATTCGCATGCCTCTGCGACGAACAGACCGGAGTGGCCGACGCGGATATTGCCGTGGATGGATTTCAAAATGCCGCCGATAGAAAGGGTCGGGTCGGTATTTGCCTGCAGCAGAATCTCGGAAATCATGGAAGTGGTGGTCGTTTTGCCATGGGTGCCGCTGACAGCGATCGGCGTGTCGTAGTTTTTCATCAGCTGTCCGAGAAATTCCGCTCTGGACAGCATGGGAAGCTGCAGCTCTTTGGCACGGGAAAATTCCTGATTGTCTGCATGTACTGCGGCGGTGTATACGACGAGGTCGATGTCGTCTGTGATGTTTTCCGCTTTCTGGGGCTTGCCATAGTTGACGTGTGCGCCGCTTTTTTCGAGGTGCTCGGTCAGGGCAGAGCGGTTCCAGTCGGAGCCGGATACGGTAAAGCCCTCGGATAAAAGAATTTCGGCGAGGCCGGACATGCTGATGCCGCCGATGCCGATAAAATAAACGTGAATTGGATGGTTAAAATCTACCTGATACATAAAGAATCTCCATTTCTGAATTGGAATACTGTACTGGGTCAATTGTAGCGCAAACTCTCTGAAAAAACAAATAGAAACTTCGGCGCCGTCTGCAGCGTTTTTTTTCTTCGACAAAATAACAATGTGTTATCGGTTGACAAAACATACCGGAAAAGACGAAAAAGGACATTTTGTGAATAATTCAAGAAGGAAATGGAAGCGATAGCGTGAGAAAATTGAATATTTTGAATAAAAACATAAACCTACTAATTTGATTTGTGTCTATATTTCACAAGAAAAAAGGTCGAAAAGGGCGTGCAAATGTAAAATTATTATTCACTTTTACAGATGCGTGTGTTATACTTTTCTTAAGCCCGGCGACAGCCGTGGGAAAGTTGATAGAAACAACGAGGTGAGGACATGATTAAGAAGGAAATGATTGCCATGTTACTGGCAGGCGGGCAGGGAAGCCGACTGGGCGTGCTGACTGCAAAGGTAGCCAAGCCTGCAGTTTCATTTGGCGGAAAATATCGGATCATTGATTTCCCATTAAGCAACTGTATCAATTCTAGTGTTGATACAGTCGGTGTATTGACACAGTATCAGCCTCTGCGGCTGAATACGCATATTGGGATCGGTATTCCGTGGGATCTGGACAGGAATATCGGGGGTGTTACTGTTCTGCCTCCTTATGAAAAAAATGAAAACAGCGAATGGTACACCGGTACAGCAAACGCGATCTATCAGAATATCGAATATATGGAGGGCTTTAATCCGGAATATGTGCTGATTCTTTCCGGCGACCATATTTACAAGATGGATTATGAAGTGATGCTGGATTTCCACAAGCAGAACGGTTCAGAGTGTACGATCGCCGTTATGCCGGTTCCGATGGAAGAAGCCAAGCGCTTCGGTATCATGATCACCGATGAGAACAAGCGGATCGTGGATTTTGAGGAGAAGCCTGCCAACCCGCGCAGTAACCTTGCATCCATGGGTATTTACATATTTAACTGGAAAACGCTGAAGCAGGCACTGATCGATAATGCAGATCAGCCAAACCTGGATTTTGGCAAGCATGTCATCCCTTATTGTCATAAAAACGGCGCACCGATGTATGCATATGAATTTAACGGTTACTGGAAAGATGTCGGAACCCTGACCTCCTACTGGGAAGCGAATATGGAGCTGATCGATGTTGTTCCGGAGTTTAATCTTTATGAAGAATACTGGAAGATTTATACAAAAAGCGAGATCCTGCCTCCTCAGTACGTTGCAAAGGGCGGTGTGATCGAACGCAGTATCGTCGGAGAAGGCTCTGAGATTTACGGACAGGTTTATAACTCTGTAATCGGCTGCGGTGTTACGATCGGTAAAGATACGGTTGTGCGTGACTCCATTATCATGAACAATACAGAGATTGGGGCGAGCTGTGAGCTTAGCAAGGCAATCGTAGCGGAAAACACGAAGATCGGTGATCACGTCAGACTGGGCGTCGGGGAGGAAGCACCGAACGATACTGCACCGCATATTTACTGCGACGGTATTGTCACTGTTGGTGAGAAGAGCGTTGTGCCTGCCAATGTATCTGTAGGCAAGAATTCCGTTGTATTCGGCATTACGACAGCAGACGATTATCCGGATGGATATCTGGCAAGCGGCAAAACATTGATTAAGGCAGGTGACAAACAGTGAGAGCAATCGGTATCATTTTAGCAGGCGGCAATAACCGCAAGATGAGAGAACTGTCCCAGAAGCGCGCGATCGGCGCGATGCCGGTGGCAGGCAGCTACAGAAGTATTGACTTTGCGCTGAGCAACATGACGAACTCTCATATCCAGAGAGTCGGCGTGCTGACCCAGTATAACGCCAGAAGCTTAAATGCACATTTAAGCTCCTCCAAATGGTGGGATTTCGGAAGAAAACAGGGTGGATTGTTTCTGTTTACTCCTGCGGTAACCGCAGAGAACAGCTCCTGGTATAGAGGCACGGCAGATGCCATTTATCAGAACCTCTCCTTCTTAAAAAACAGCCATGAACCCTATGTAGTTATTACCTCCGGCGATTGTGTATACAAGATGGACTACAACAAAGTCCTCGAATATCATATTTCCAAAAAAGCGGATGTGACCGTTGTCTGCAAGGACATGCCGGCAAATGTAAACGTAGAGCGGTTCGGTACCATCAAGATGAACGAGGAAAGCCGGATCGAAGAGTTTGAAGAGAAGCCGATTGAGGCACGCTCCAATACCATTTCCTGTGGTATTTATGTTATCCGCAGACGTCTCCTGATTGATATGATCGAGCGCTGTGCAATGGAAGACCGTTATGATTTTGTAAAGGATATTCTGATCCGTTACAAAAATCAGAAACGGATCTTCGGATATAAGATCAAAGATTACTGGAAGAATATTGCAACGGTGGAAGACTATTTCGATGCCAATATGGACTTCTTAAAACCGGAGATCCGTAATTATTTTTTCAAACAGTATCCGGATATTTATTCAAAGGTTGACGATTTACCGCCTGCAAAGTATAATGTTGGAGCGAAGGTTGAGAACAGCCTGATTTCCAGCGGCTGTATTGTCAACGGCACGGTAGAGGATTCCGTAATCTTCAAAAAATCCTTTATCGGAAACAACTGTTACATCAAGAATTCCATTATTTTGAATGACGTATACATCGGCGATAACACGCACATCGAGAACTGTATCGTAGAAAGCCGGGATACGATCCGTGCAAATTCCTTCTATCGCGGAGAAGATGAAATCAAGATTGTAATAGAGAAAAACGACAGATACATTATCTGAAACGCTAGGGGGAATAAGTTATGACGATTACCGATGTAAGGGTTCGGAAAATTGCCAAAGAAGGTAAAATGAAAGCGATTGTATCCATTACCGTGGACGACGAGTTTGTGGTGCATGATATTAAAGTGATCGAGGGCGATAAGGGACTGTTCATTGCGATGCCGAGCAAGCGCAGTGCAGATGGGGAATACTGCGATATCGCCCATCCCATCAGCCAGGGAACCCGGGAAAAGATCCAGGGAATTATTTTGGAAGCATACAATACGGCATTGGAAGAACCGATTGCATAACTTCTTAAATGAATACAGAAAATAAATACAGACTACAACAGACAGTCCCGGTGCAGCGATGTACCGGGACTGTTTTCCTGACCGGATATCCGGTTGGAAAAGCCATCTGTATGTTGCCGCAGATGGAAAGGGCAGCAGGGTACATTCTCACTTGCCCGAGCGGGGGAAACTGTGCTAACATGAAAGCACAACAGACAGCGCCTGCAAAAGCAGAAAAGGGCAGGCAGAAGCAGGAAGGAAACGGACAGAACATGTATGTAATTGCAGGACTTGGAAACCCGAAAAAAGAATACGATAATACAAGGCATAATATCGGCTTTTCCGTCATAGATATGCTGGCAGATAAGACCGGAATTTCTGTAAACACGGCAAAGCACAAGGGACTTTTGGGTGCAGGCTATTTAAACGGGCAGAAAATAATTCTGGTAAAGCCGCTGACTTATATGAACCTGAGCGGCGAATGTATCCGGGAAGTGCTGGATTATTATAAGGTAGACGGCAGCACGAACCTGATCGTAATTCACGACGATATCAGCCTGGAGCCTGGCATCATCCGGGTGCGTAAAAAAGGCAGCGCGGGTGGTCATAACGGTTTGAAGAATATTATTCAGCATCTTGGAAAAGATCAGTTTGTGCGGATTAAGGTCGGCGTCGGGGAAAAACCGGCAGGCTACGACCTTGCGGACTATGTGCTGGGACATTTTGATCGGGAGGAGCAGGTGCTGATGAAGCAGGTTTCGGAGGAAGTCTGTGAAGCGGTGCAGATGATTCTGGAAAAAGGTCCGGATGCAGCGATGAACGTGTATAACGGGCGAAAAGTGGAGAAGGCATAGCATGAAGGTATTGACAGCTCCGCTTTGGGAATTGGCGGAGTTTGAAGAGGGAAAAGCACTTCTGGACAGAGGAAAAGGGCATGTTGCCTTTTCCGGGCTGTATGATTCCCAGAAGCTTCATATGGTATATGGATTGAGCGATGGTTTTACACAGAAAATCATCGTTACTTTCAGTGACAAAAGAGCGCGGGAAATCGGCGCAGAATATGGGTTTTACGACCGCAGGACGATGGTGTATCCGGGCAAGGATCTGATCTTTTATCAGGCGGATGTTTCCGGCGGCGATCTGGTGCGGGAGCGGATGCGTGTGTTGCGCGCTCTGCTCGAAAAGCGTCCGGTTACGATCGTAACGACGATGTCCGCGTTGATGATGCCGCAGACGCCGCTTTCCGGGATTGTGTCAAGAATACTGCATTTCGATAAAAAATCAACGGTAGATGAGAGAAAACTTTCCGCTCAGCTGGTGGAAATGGGTTATGAAAAGAGCCCGCAGGTAGAGGAACCGGGACAGTTTTCCATTCGCGGCGGAATTATTGATATTTTCGATATGACGGAAGAAAATCCGTATCGGATCGAGCTGTGGGGAGACAGCGTGGAGTCGATTCGAAGCTTTGACGTGCTGTCCCAGCGTTCGGTGGAAAATCTGGATGAGATTGCGATTTATCCGGCAACGGAGCTGATGCTTTCGGAGGCGCGCAGGCAGGACGGCTTTGCGAGAATCAAAAAAGAGACGAAGCAATATGCCAAAAAATTGCGGGAACAGGGCAATCCGGAGGCAGCGCACCGGATTGAGACGCAGATCAAGGAGATCGAAGAGTCTGCGCAGGAGTTTGGCAGTGTAGTCAATCTGGAAAGCTTCGTGCATTATTTTTACCCGCAGACGGAGTCCTTTCTGGAATTTTTCCATCCGGAAACGACAGCAGTTTTTCTGGATGAGCCGCAGCATCTGTCGGAGACGGCGAACGCGCTTGAGACAGAATTTCGGGAGAGCATGACCGGACGTCTGGAAAAAGGCTATATTCTGCCGGGACAGGCGCAGCTTTTGTACCCCGAAAAGGAAATCGCAGGGAAGCTGTCGCAATATCGGGCAGTGTCACTCGCCGCGCTGGATGCAAAGAGCAGCCTGTTTAAGCCGGATCGCAGGTTTGAAATCACGGTGCGCAGCATGCCGTCCTATAACAACAGTTTTGAAGCCCTGTTAAAGGACTTAAAACGTTACAAGAAAAATGGCAGCAGGGTGCTTTTGTTATGTGCATCCCGGACGCGGGCGAAGCGTCTGGCAGCCGATCTGCGGGAGCAGGAGCTGAGCGCTTTTTACAGCGAAGACCCTGACCGGGAAGTTTTGCCTGGCGAGACAGAGCTTTTTTACGGACATGTGGAAAAGGGCTTTGAATATCCGATGCTGAAATTCACGGTCATTTCGGAGGGGGATATTTTTGGCGCGCCCAAAAAGAAAAAGCGGAAAATTCAGCGCTATGAGGGCACGAAAATCCGCGATTTCGGAGAACTGAAGGTCGGGGATTATGTCGTACATGAGACGCACGGTCTCGGTATTTATCAGGGCATCGAGAAGGTCGAGATGGAGGGAACGGTCCGGGATTACATGAAAATTTCGTACCGGGACGGAGGAAACCTCTATGTGCTGGCAACCGGTCTGGACGCGATTCAGAAGTACGCGTCCGCCGATGCAGCGAAAAAGCCGAAGTTAAACAAGCTCGGAACGCAGGAATGGCACAAGACCAAGACTCGTGTCCGGGCGGCAGTGGATGAGGTCGCAAAGGATCTGGTGGAGCTGTATGCGGCGCGCCAGAACGGGAAGGGCTACGCTTTTTCGGAGGATACGGTCTGGCAGCGGGAGTTTGAAGAAATGTTCCCGTTTGAGGAAACGGATGACCAGCTGATGGCAATTGCGGCGACGAAGCGGGACATGGAGAGCAACAAAATCATGGATCGCCTGATCTGCGGGGACGTTGGCTATGGCAAAACCGAGGTTGCAATCCGCGCGGCGTTTAAGGCGGTGCAGGACGGCAAGCAGGTTGTTTTTCTGGTGCCGACGACGATTCTGGCGCAGCAGCATTACAATACGTTTGTGCAGCGGATGAAGGATTATCCGATCCGGATTGAGCAGATGTCGCGGTTTCGGACGCCTGCGCAGCAGAAAAAGGTGATCGAGGATCTCAAAAAAGGTCTGGTGGATATCGTGATCGGGACACATCGCGTGCTTTCATCAGATATGCAATATAAGGATCTTGGTCTTTTGATGATCGACGAGGAGCAGCGCTTTGGCGTGACCCATAAGGAAAAGATCAAGAAAATGAAAGAGAACGTGGATGTGCTGACCCTGACGGCAACGCCGATTCCACGGACCCTGCATATGTCTCTGGTCGGTATCCGCGACATGAGCGTGCTGGAGGAAGCGCCGGAGGAACGTCAGCCGATCCAGACCTATGTGATGGAATATAATGAAGAAATGGTGCGTGAGGCGATCACCCGCGAGCTGTCCCGGAATGGTCAGGTGTATTATGTATACAACCGCGTCAATACGATTGCAGATATGGCAGCAAAGATTGGGGAAATGGTGCCGGATGCGAATGTGGCATTTGCACACGGACAGATGTCGGAGAGAGAGCTGGAAAAAATCATGTTTAGCTTTATCAACGGCGAAATCGACATTCTGGTTGCGACGACGATCATCGAAACCGGTCTGGACATTTCCAACGTCAACACGATCATCATCCACGATTCTGACCGAATGGGATTGTCCCAGCTGTATCAGCTGCGCGGACGTGTCGGACGCTCGAACCGGACGGCTTATGCCTTTTTGATGTATAAGCGGGACAAGGTGCTGCGGGAAATTGCAGAAAAGCGTTTGGCGGCGATCCGGGAGTTTACCGATCTGGGCAGCGGTTTTAAGATTGCGATGAAGGATTTGGAGATCCGCGGCGCGGGCAACCTTTTGGGAGAGCGTCAGCACGGTCATATGGAAGCGGTTGGCTATGATTTATATTGTAAAATGTTGAACGAAGCGGTAAAGAATTTAAAGGGCGAGGACACTGCACCGGACTTTCTTACGACGGTGGAGCTGGAGGTGGACGCTTATATTCCGGCTTCTTACATTGTCAATGAGCAGCAAAAGCTCGACATTTACAAGCGAATCGCCGGCGTGGAGACGGAAAGCGAGAGTGCAGAGATGAAAGAAGAGCTGCTCGACCGCTTCGGAACCGTGCCGAAGTCCGTAGACAATTTGCTGCGGATTGCGCTTTTGCGGGCGCAGGCGCACAAGCTTTATATTATGGAAATCAAGGGGCGTCCGGGGGAGCTGCGCTTTGTATACAGACCGGACGCACGGGTGCACGGGGAAAATATCCCGATGCTTTTCGAACAATATGGGAACAGTTTAAAGTTTTTACCTCAGGGGAATCCGGTCTTTACTTATCAGTTCAAAAGGAGTAATGTAGTGGAGAAAAACTCTGAAGACCTGCTTTCGCAGGCGGAACAGATGATAAAAGATATGCAGCGCTGCCTGCTTTAAGGGGCAGCACCGGATCAAAGGAGGAATTTAAGACTTGAAAATCGTAACACAGGTAGGAATTATCTTTTCGATTTGCTGGATTTCTCAGATTATCGAAAAGCTTCTTCCATTTTCTTTCCCAGCGAGCGTGATCGGCATGATTTTGCTGTTCATTCTGTTGTGCGTACATATTCTGAAGGTAGACCATATCCGCGAAAAATCGGATTTTCTGCTGGAAAATATGGCATTCTTTTTTATCCCGGCGGGAGTCAGCATCATCAACTATTTTGACGTCCTGAAAAACTGGGTGGTGCAGCTGATCGTGATCTGCGTGGTGAGTACGGTGGTGACATTTGCAGTGACGGCATACAGCATGAAGCTCGCGCTGTATCTGATGCAGAAAAAGAAAAGCGGGAGGGCAAAAGAATGATGCATGAACTGTTTATGTCTCCGTTTTTCGGAATCGGGCTGAGCATCGCGGCGTTCTGGGTTGGAACCTGGATCCGCAAAAAGACCGGACTGGTGCTGTGCAATCCCCTTGTGCTTGCAATTGTGATCGTATCCGGCGTTTTACTGATCTTTAAAATTCCGTATGAGGAATATAATGAAGGCGGAGCGCTTATCAACATGTTCCTCGCACCTGCAACGGCATGTCTTGCAGTTTCGATCTACACGCGGGCAGAGCTGTTAAAGAAAAACTGGCTTCCCATCGTAGTCGGTGCGTCCTGCGGATCTCTTGCATCGATGGGGAGCGTGCTGCTGATGTGTAAGCTGTTTGGCATGGACGAGGCGATGACAGTCTCGCTCATTCCGAAGTCCGTTACGACACCCATCGCAGTCAGCGTTGCAGAGGGACACGGAGGAATGGTGCCCATTACCGTTGTTGCGGTTATTTTTACCGGCATTCTGGGAAGCATTTTTGCACCGACACTGATCAGACTTTTCCGGGTAAACGATCCGATGATCGCCGGAATTTCCATCGGAGCATGCTCCCACGCGGTGGGAACATCCAAGGCGATTGAGTTGGGAGAAACAGAGGGCGCCATGAGCGGACTGGCGATCGGTGTCTGCGGTATCCTTACCGTACTGTTTTCGATGATTTTGCTGCATTAAAGCTGGCCGCGCCGTGCGGTCAAAAACTGAGGCACGGACATAAAAATTATAGCGCGGATGTAAGAACAGCGCAGTGTCAAACTACTGCAGCGCGGGGCACGAAATGGGGGAGAGCATGGAGAAAGTGGAAAAAAGGACAGATCGGATCAAAATGGATGTGATACTGGCGGCAGGCTGTATGCTGCGCCTGTTTTATGTGCTTTTTTCCACGATCTATGACAGACAGTATGATATCGGGATGATCGATCTGGATGCCGGGCATACGGTGACAGGCGGACATCTGGCATATATCCAGTATTTATATGAAAACTGGAAGCTGCCGGATTTTGACCCGACGAGTGTTTATCAGTTCAACCATCCGCCGCTGCACCATTATCTGTGCGCGCTGTGGATGAAGCTTTGCTCTCTTTTTATTTCCAATACGGATGTTCTGGAGGAGTCGATCCAGATCGTCCCGTTTGTCTGCTCGCTGCTTATTCTCTGGTTCCTTTTGCGGATTGCAGAGCAGTTTGAACTGACGGAAAAAGCAAAACGCTTTGTGATGCTGCTGTTTTGCTTCCATCCGGCGCTGGTGCTGCTTTCCGGAAGCGTGAACAACGATTGCATGAGCCTGATGTTTACGGTGATGTGCGTGTACTATACGATTTTGTGGAGCCGCTTTCCGACGGCGCATAACATCTTAAAGCTGGCGGTTTCCATCGCACTTGGTATGCTGACAAAACAGAGTGTCGCGCAGATGGCCTTTCCGATCGCGGCGGTGATGCTCTGGATGCTGGTAAGAAGTCTGGGTAATGGACGAGATTACGGGGGGCGCAGCGTAGAGAGCACCCGAAATGCTGCAATTCCCGTCGTCCCGGTAAAGAAGCTGCTCGGTCAGTACGTTCTGTTTGGTGTAGTTTCGATTCCCCTTGGCATGAGCTTTTATATCCGAAATAGGATTCAGTTCCATATGCCCCTCGTGTGGATTTATACGCTGCCGGAGGATTCCTGGCAGTACACCGGAAATGTCCCGGTTTTGAACCGTTTCCTGTTCCCGGTGCCGTCGGAAATGTTGGACAACTTACGTCAGTTTAAGCTGGGCTGTGGCTATAATGTATGGATGCAGATCATCCGTACCTCAGTGCTGGGCGAATGGGATATGGCGGACGTCGGACGCAGTGTAAAGGTGCTGGCAGTGCTTTTGATGCTGGTCGGTGCGCTGCTGGCGCTGGCAGCATGGATGGCATTTATTCGTGTATTTGTCGTTCAGGCAAAACGCTGCGGCATCGATTCTGCGAGCCGGATTTTATTTGTGGTCGGCTATTTTGTGCATCTGCTCCTGTATCTGAAGTTTGCCTATGACTATCCGCAGGAATGCAGCATGCATTTTCGATATATGGAAATCGAGCTGCTGTTTCCGGCGATTGCGCTGGCGTTTATCTGGCAGGAGGGCACGAAAGAGCAGCTTGAGATGCGGCGCAGGGAGGGCAGTGCGACCGGGCATTCGGCGGTGAAAAGAGCAATATCGCAGGTGCTTTTTGTACTGCTGCTGGCATTTTGTCTGTTGAGCACGGCGATGACGGCAGTGTGGTGTCTGCTTTAAGGAAGATAGAGTACGGAGAAATCTGAATGGAAAATCGGACAGACCAAAGAGTATTCTGGCATGGAAAGCTGAAAAAAGAATCCCGTAAAACATGGCAGGCGACGGCGCTTACTGCACTTTGCAGTGTGGCGCTGTTTTGCCTGCTTTTTTCTTATAAAAGAATGTATCCCTTCGGGGATGGATCAGTGGCGATCACGGATTTATATTCCCAGTATCTGCCGCTTTTGTATCATTTTTACGATGTTGTGACAGGACAGAAAAATCTGTTTCTGGACTTTAGCGTTTCCGGCGGGGCGAATCTGTATGCGGATACGATCAATGAGGTGCTCAATCCGTTTAACTATGTTTTGCTATTGTTTGGGCGGGACAGAATTTATCAGGCGGTCAATGTGCTGGTGCTGCTTTACAGCACTGCATCTGCGGTTACAGCGCATATTTTTCTGGAAAAAACAGCATCGGGCAGACGCTTTCAGAATGTAGCGCTCGCCCTTTGCTACGCATGCTGCGGGTACATGGCGTATAACTATCAGATCATCAAGTGGATGATTTTCCTGGTGATTTTTCCGCTGTTTTGCCTGGCGCTTTTGCGTTTGCTGCGGGAGAAAAAGGGCGGCTGGTACACTGTTTTGCTCGCATGGCAGCTGATGTTGTCCATTCAGCTCGGGTTTATGACGCTTCTGTTTTCACTTTTTGCCGGGGCGATCTGGCTCTATACCTGTGAGAGAAAAGAAAACCGTACCCGAAAAATGGGGTGTATGGGAATTGATACGCTGATCGGAATTTGTATTTCGGCGGCGGTTCTGCTCCCGTCTGCGATTCTGCTTTTGCAGTCCGCGCGTTCCGGGGAAAATCTGTCCTATTTCGGTGTGATGAAACGGCATGGTTTGGATGATTTGTTTGAGAGGCTGTTCCAGATTGCAAATCCGGTACTGATCGGGCTTCTGTTTGCTTCGGGATGTTTCCGGAAACGCAAAAGGCGCAGCGCTGCGGAACAGGAAACGTACAGCGCTGCAGAACGGTTCTGGCTGTATCTGACGGGATTTTTGTGGCTGACGGTATTGCTGGAACCGGCTAACCTCCTGTGGCATATGGGGTCCTATGTGTGCTTCCCAGTGCGCTATGGGTACATGGCGGTACTGAGCATGGCGGCGCTTGTGGCGGTGAGAAAGGAGCGCGATGCGGATGATTTTCATACAGAAAATGTCTGCAAACATCCGGCAGGGCTCCGGCTGCGCTGTGTGCTCCTGCTGGTTGCTTCGGCTGTATCCGCATTGGGCGCTGTATGCCTGACACTCATTTGGGAAGAGCGTCTGGTGCAGGCGTTTTCCTCGCTGGCGATCAGCAAGGTGTGTCCGAAAGAAACCGCTGTGACAGCGGTTGTATTGCTGCTTGTTGGAGTGTCGGCGTGGTGCGGACAAAAGGCGCTCCATGCAAAGACCTCCGGGGAAAAAACAGGAGAGGCAGGGTTCCCGGGAATGGCGGTGCTTGGAGCACTTGTTGGCGGCTTTTGTGTGTATACAATGATTTTACTGCCGCCAGATTATGCGGTTCGACAGGAAAATGAAGCGGCGTACCGACAGATGACAGAAATTGCAAAGCAGGCGGAGAATGAAAACGCTGCATCCGTAGAGCCTTCGTGGCTGCTTGCGCGCGAGGCAGATCGGGACGATCTTCCGATCAACGCTGCATTGGTGGACCGGAAAGGCTCGATCAGCGGATACTTTCCGACCGAAAGCAAACAGACAAAGGCGGTTTTGGAAAGTCTCGGTTATCTTGCACCCTGGGTTTCGGTGCGTGCCGTCGGCGGAACAGAAATTTCCGATACAATGCTGCGCAATGCGTTTGTATTCTCAAAGGAAGCTTTGGGGCAGTCGGGCAGCGGCAGCGTACTTTCCAATCAGCGTGCCTGGGCAGAGCTTCTGTCTGCAGAGGATGTTGAAACGAAACATCGACAGACTTCTGAAGAAGAGCAGAGCGTGGATGTGACGACCGGTTCGAAAGAGTATACGAATATCATGGAAGTTTTCCCGGCTCAGGAGCTTGTTTTGGAGGATGGAACGCTTTGTATTTCTGTGACGGACAAGCAGCTTTTGTATCTGGATGCAGGAAGAAGCGCGGATGAAATTTTTGTTTCAGTCAACGGTGAGCCGGTTGAAATTCCGGAGAAAAACCAGATGGCGAGTGCACATCGGCTGATTCTGTTAGGAACTTTTGAAGCGCAGGAGGTGATGATTTCTGTTACCGACCGGATGGGGACGCTGATCGCAGCACAGGAGATGGAGCTTGGTGCGCTGCATGAGAATGCATGGCAGGCGGCGTTGCAGTCAGGAACCGCCAGAATCCTGCAGCCGTCAGAATGTTCCATTTCAGAGCGCAATGCACAAATTCATGTGAGTGTGTCTGCGGCAGAGGGAGAAACGTTGTTTGTTCCGTTCGTTGCGATAGACGGATGGAAGTGTATACAAAATGGAAAAGCTGTGGATATCGAGCCGATACTTGGCGGCTTTTTGGGGATAACATTGACAGAGGGCGAAAATGAAGTTGTATTTTCGTTTGAGGAACCGGGACTGAAAGCTGGGGTTGGCATCAGCATTTTGGGGTTTGCATTCCTGTTGATTTTGTTTTTTGCGAGGCAGAAAGCTGAGGCGGGATGGAAAATTGCAGCAGAGCAGAAGGGGAAGGCTGAAAAATGCTTCGGTATGCTGTATCGGCTGCTGTTGGGAGTCTTTTTTGCAGGAATCTATGTGGTTCCCACGATTGGAATGGTCGTTTCTCTGACTGGAAAAATCGTGATGAAATTTTTCGGATAGTAGATAGAAATCGGACTGGAAAGGGTTCTGGGATGGCATGAAAGAGAAAAAAACGGGAAAAGACAGCGGAAGGTTGCTGCACGCGGATCGCAGACTGGAAGATGGAAAATCTGCAGGCGACAAATCGGTGGGCAGGCGGCATGCCAATGGCAGGCACGCAGTCCGTGTGTCAAAACTCCTTCAGGTTACAGTGCTTGCTGCAGGAGTGCTCGGAATGTCAGCTGCTTCTCAAAGCATGACAGAAATTTCTGAGAAAGAGCAGCCGTTATGGCAGGTATGGAGTGCGGAAGAATGTGACGCCGGATTGACGGTAGAAACCGTTGGGGAAAATCTGATTTTACAGAAAAAAGCGAAGCTGACAGCGGACAGCGAGGAAGGCAAGGACTTTCGGGCGATGTATGCGGGGGACGGAAATCATACGGACGAAACCCTGCGCTGGTCGTCGGAAAACGATTGGGAAAACAACGATCACTGGCTGATGGCGGATTTTGGAGAACCGGTCAACATCGGTGCAGTTCGGATATACTGGGAACGGACGAATGCGAAAGGCTATGCGCTGGAATATTCCCAGGATAAAGAGAACTGGCAGCAGGCGTCTGTTTTTGAAGAAGCGCCGGAGCAAAAAGAGCAGCAGATTGTGTTGAATGAGCCTGTAGAGGCGCGGTATTTTCGTCTGCATGTGACGGACGTTTTGAAAGAGGAAAGCGATTTAAGCCTGTATTATCAGAACGTCTCGGTACAGGAGCTGGAAGTGTACGGACAGTTGGAGGATTGTTTTGTGGTTGAAACACCTGTGATTGAAGCTGGGAGCCGCAGAACGCTGGAGCTCCCAACGGTGCCGGAGCCGTACAGCATTTCCTTTGGCGGGGCGGATTATGATGTGCTGGTAAATATGGACGGAAAAATCACGGACACGATCGCGGATACGCAGGTTGAGCTTGGATTTATTCTGGAAAAAGACGGAGAAATGCAGGAACTGCCGGGAATACAGACAAAGATTCCGGCATCGGAGAGGGTGGAAGTGGACAGAGAACGGAAGGAAGTACCGGAAGCCCTCTCGGCAGGGACCCTTCCAAAGGGCTTCACCGCGATGGAATGGAAGCCCGGTGGCGCGTCCACTGGAGCGGCCCACTCCGACTGGACAACCCGTTTCATCCGGGTCGTGTACCGGGACGAGGAGCTGGAGCGGACGGCACAGCTTTTTGCAACGGAGCTTTCCGGACAGTTGCTGCAGGACGTATCGGTTGAGAAGCTGGCGGATACAGAAAAACCAACGGAAGGAGATATCGTCCTGAACTTCCGGAAGGCTGTCGGGGACGGGAAAGAATGGACACAGACGCTTGGGGACGAGGGGTATGAACTGAATTTGGAAGCAGAGAGTCCGGGCGTGATTTCGATTTCGGCGCGCACGAAGCGAGGGGTGCGCTGGGGGTGTGTGGCGCTTGGACAGCTTTGGGAGAAATCAGAAGGACAGCTTCCGGCCGGCGTGCTGCGGGACTATCCGGCGTGGTCGGTCCGAGGCTTTGGAATCGACGTAGGGCGCAGACCGGTTTCCCTCGAACTTCTGTACCGCATTGCAGAAGAGCTTTCAAAGCATCAGATGAACACGCTGCAGATTCATTTGAACGACAATCAGATCATTTCCCAGAGCGATTACGATGGGACAAAAGAGGGCGCGCGACAGTTGTATGCGGGGTTTCGGCTGGAATCGGATGTGAGAAATAAAGCGGGACAGTCGATTACGTCGCAGGATCTGTATTATTCCAAAGAAGAATTTGCACAGTTTATCGAGGACGCTGCGGTGATGGGCGTTGAGGTCGTGCCGGAAATCGACACGCCCGCCCACAGTCTGGCACTTACAAAAGTATTTCCGAAGCTTGGGCTTTCCGGTGACCCGGAGAGTGTCGATCAGCTGGATTTGTCCAACCCGGCAGCGCAGAAGCTGGCAGAGACGATCTGGTCGGAATACCTGATAGAGTCGGATGCTTTTTCCGGAACGGGGACGGTGCATATCGGCATGGACGAGTATTTTGGGAATCAGAAAGCCTTTGTGGATTATATGAAAGCGCTTTCGGACTATGTAGCGGAGGCAGCGCCGGAAAAGACAATCCGCATGTGGGGCAGCCTGTCGAAGACCGGACAGGATTATTCGGGGCTTTCCAGAAAAATTCAGCTGCAGGTATGGGATACGGACTGGACAGATCCGCAGGAAATGTATGATGCCGGATTTTCCGTCATCAATTCGCTGAGCAGCAGTCTGTACCTGATTCCGGGCGGCGGCTATGACCGTCTGGATCTGGATTTTCTGGAAAAAAAGTGGCAGCCGAACGTTTTCGAAACGCAGGAGCGAACCTGGGAGCTTCCGCGGTGGTCGAGCCGGACGCTGGGAGCCTGCTACATGCTGTGGAACGATTATGCATCGCAGGATGGAAATGAAATTACGGAGGACGGGCTGTTTGAGCGGTTCGCAGAGCCGTTGGACATCCTGGCACGGAAGTTGTGGAAATAAAGAAAAGGAGAGAAAGAAAATGGAAATCACATCAGCTGTTGTATACAAACCGCAGCTTCAGACTGCTCTGGAAAAAAAGACTGCGGACGTATTTTGCAAAAATTTAAAAAAACGAAGCGGCGTTTCTTTACTGCAGTCTAAAACGTCTGGAAAAATCAGCATAGAGTTTTATAAAGAGGACAGCTGCAGCGAGGAGGTCAAAGCGCTGTTTGACGGCATCACTGTGCCGGGCAAAGAGGGCTTCCGGATCCGGGTCATCGACAATCCGGACGGCAGCGGGCGCATCGTTGTGCTCGGAAAAGACGAGCGCGGCGAGTTTTACGGAATGGCGCGGCTTTTGAGAAAAGTAATTGTAAAAAAAGGCAGCATTGAAATTCCGGACGA
>OMDO01000407.1_pt1 | contig 29368 bp, 19 predicted proteins | sample 1674051 | NCBI WGS metagenome assembly OMDO01 (sample SAMEA103958138, study PRJEB25191) | human gut metagenome | biome: human-associated habitat [ENVO:00009003]; feature: intestine environment [ENVO:2100002]; material: feces | place: Germany | collected 2013/2015 | reverse complement strand
TGGCCGTATTGGTCGTCTTGCATTCAGACAGATGTTCGATGCAGAAGGATATGAAAATTAAATTCGCGGACAAAAACTCCGGTAAGCTGATAGGAAATCAACCCTTTACCGTAAAGCTGGAGGGCGCGTCGAGCCAGAACGCAAAGGATGACGACAAGGACGGCATAATTTATTTAAAAGACTTAAAAGCAGGCGATTATGTCGTTACCGTGACCGGACCGGATGAAATCAGCGGCAGAAAAGCAGCCGGAATTTCCGGGCGAGTGACGGTAAAGGACAAGATTGAGTATAAAAAGGTCGACGTGACGGACGAGATCAAAAAGGAGTCGGAGATCAACGTGGCGAAAGAGGATACCGCGATTGCACCGGCAGTGGAATCGGTTCTGCAGGATACTGTGGAATGGGTTGAGTCCACCAAAACACCGGCAGGAAACGGACAGGAATATGAAGAGGTCGGCAAGTCCGATATCCCGGAGCCTGCCCAGGCAAGACTTCTGGAGCCGGAGATAAAATACGCATATTTTGCAAAGGAAACGCAGATCGCCGTTTTCGATCAGCCCAGGGAGGAATCCCCTGCGGAGAGCGAGAACACACCGCCTTCGGAGAGCGAGTCTTCCTCCGAGAGCGAAAGCACAAAGCCGTCCGAGAGTGAAAGTACAAAGCCTTCGGAAAGCGAATCTGCAACCGAAAGCAGCACTGCAGCGACAGAGCCGACGAAAACGCCGGAAACCAAGCCGGAGGAGGTAAAAGTCAAGAAGATCACGATCTCAGGCTCTGCAACGGTTGAGGTTGGACAGACTGTTTCCCTTTCTGCAGCGGTATCGCCGGACAATGCAGCGAACAAGTCCGTTCGCTGGGAAATCGTTTCCGGAAAAGAGTTTGTATCGGTGGATGATAAGGGAACGGTAAAAGGTGTAAAAGCCGGAGAAGCGAAGATCAAAGCGGTCGCGCAGGACGGCAGCAACGTAGAGAGCGGAATCAGCACCGTGAAGGTGACGGAGAAAAAGATAAACCGCGGCGATACAAAGACCTTATTGAAAGATAAAAACGGCAACCAGCTGTACTGCAAGGACGGGGATACCTACCGTGAGGCAACGACGGCGGATTATTATACCAAAGACAAATTTTACCGCAAAAAAGCGAATGTGGAATATCGGTATACCGGGTGGCAGACGATCGACGGAAAACGCTTTTTCTATGACAAAAACGGGACCGCCGTTACCGGCGAACAGGTGATCCAGGGCGTGAAATACACGTTCAATGGGGACGGCAGCTTAAATACGGGAACTGTGATGGGAATTGACATTTCCAAACACAACGGCAATATCGACTGGAACGCAGTCAAAAACTCCGGCGTACAGTACGTCATCCTGCGCTGCGGCTACCGCGGCTCGGCTTCGGGTGTGCTGGTAGAGGATCAGAAGTTTAAGAGAAATATTCAGGGCGCGACGGCGGCAGGTCTGAAGGTCGGTATTTATTTCTTCAGCCAGGCGGTGAATGAAGTGGAAGCGGTCGAAGAGGCCTCCATGACGCTTTCCCTGATTAAAAAATACAGAATCACTTATCCTGTATATATTGACGTGGAGAGCGCAAATGGGCGCGCAGACGGAATCTCCAAAGCGGCGCGAACGTCTGTCATCAACGCATTCTGCCAGACGATCCGTAACAGCGGCTACACGCCGGGACTGTATGCGAACAAAAACTGGCTGACGGAAAAGATCAATACAGGCGCCCTTGGCGGCTGCAAGATCTGGCTGGCGCAGTATGTTGCTGCACCGACCTATGGAGGACGTTATGAGATGTGGCAGTATTCGTCGAGAGGGTCGATTGCAGGAATCAAAGGAAATGTTGACTTAAACGTAAGCTATATGGGTTACTGATATTGTGACAAAATTTGATACGGACAGGGCGCTGCAGTCTGCAGGATATCCGTAAACTGCAGCGCGCATTGCCGGGAATGGCGGCAATGCCGTATTTTCCTGTTGGAAAAACACGGAAAATATGGTACACTGGAAAAAAATCAGGATTATGGGATTTTGCGTCCTTTTGCGCAGAATCGAAAAGGAGAAGAGGCATGAGAACCTATCTTGTTACCGGAGGAGCGGGGTTTATCGGTTCCAATTACATTCACTATATGTTCCGCAAGTATGACAACGAAATCCGCATTATCAATGTGGATGCGCTGACCTATGCGGGCAATCTCGAGAACTTAAAAGACATTGAAAACCGCGATAACTATACCTTTGTAAAAGCAAATATCTGCGATAAAGAAGCGATTGCAAAGATCTTTGCAGAAAACGATATTGACCGCGTAGTTCATTTTGCAGCGGAAAGCCATGTAGACAGAAGCATCAGGAATCCCGAGGTATTCGTACAGACCAACGTGCTGGGTACTGCCGTGATGTTAAACTGCGCAAAGAACGCGTGGGAGCTTCCGGACGGCACCTTTAAGCCGGGCAAGAAATTCCTGCATGTTTCGACGGATGAAGTATACGGCTCTTTGAGCGAAGACGGCGGCTATTTCTATGAGACAACCCCCTATGCACCCCACAGCCCGTATTCTGCCAGCAAGGCAGGATCTGATATGCTTGTAAAAGCGTATATGGATACCTATCATTTCCCTGCAAATATCACAAACTGCTCTAATAACTACGGCCCTTACCAGTTTCCGGAAAAGCTGATTCCGCTGATCATCAACAATGCGCTGCACGGCAAGAAGCTTCCGGTATACGGCGACGGCAAGAACGTCCGCGACTGGCTGTATGTCGAAGACCACGCAAAGGCCATCGACATGGTGCAGGAGCAGGGCAGACTGTTCGAAACCTACAATGTAGGCGGTCATAACGAAAAACAGAACATTCAGATCATCGAAATCATTATCGAGACCCTGCAGGAGATGCTTGCAGACGACGACCCGCGCAAGGCGCTTGTCAGCAAGGATCTGATTACCTATGTAGCAGACCGTAAGGGACACGACAGAAGATACGCGATCGCTCCCGATAAGATCAAGGAAGAGATCGGCTGGTATCCGGAGACGATGTTCAAAGAAGGCATCAAAAAGACCATTGCATGGTACTTCGAGCATGAAGACTGGATGGAGCGCGTAACCAGCGGCGACTACCAGAAATATTATAACGAAATGTACAAAGCCTGAGAAATTTCCGGACTGCCGGGAGGAAAATGCCGGACAGACCGAGAAAAACAGGGCTTTGTATACCAGAATGGGGACGGCGCGCGACACCGTTCCCCTTTTGGCGCATCTGGGCAGGAGCGCACGGCAGTAGAACAGTGCTGCCGGGCAGTAGAACAGTGCTGCCGGGCAGTAGAACAGTGCCGCCGGAGCGATCCTGTAAAGCAAAATGTTTTTCATACAGGCGAATGAACGCATAGGAATGGAGGAATCTATGAAAGGTATCATTCTTGCAGGCGGCTCCGGAACCCGCCTTTATCCGCTGACCAAGGCGGTATCCAAACAGATTATGCCGGTTTACGACAAACCGATGATTTATTATCCACTCTCCACACTGATGCTGGCGGGCATCCGGGAGATTCTGATTATTTCCACGCCCAGGGATCTGCCTGCTTTTAAAGAACTGTTCGGTACAGGCGAGCAGCTGGGACTTTCGATGTCCTATGCGGTTCAGGAGACGCCCCGCGGACTGGCAGACGCATTTTTGATCGGCGCGGATTTCATCGGAAACGACAGCGTTGCCCTCGTTCTGGGCGACAATATTTTCTATGGACAGAGCTTTTCCAGAGTGCTGCGTCAGGCAGCGGAGCGGGAAAAGGGTGCGACGATTTTCGGCTATTTTGTCCGCGATCCCAGAGAATACGGCGTGGTGGAATTCGATGAAAACGGCAAAGCGCTTTCCATCGAGGAAAAGCCGGAGCATCCCAAGAGCAACTACGCAGTTCCCGGACTGTATTTTTATGATAACGACGTTGTGGAAATCGCCCGCAACGTAAAGCCGTCTGCAAGAGGCGAGATCGAAATCACTTCGATCAACAACGAATATCTGCGCAGAGGGACGCTGATGGTGGAGACGCTGGGCAGAGGCTTTGCATGGCTCGATACCGGCAACCACGATGCACTGTTGGATGCGGCAGATTTCGTTGCAGCGGTACAGAAGCGTCAGGGCATGTACATTTCCTGCATTGAGGAAATCGCGTTCCGCAGAGGTTTTATCGATAAACAGCAGCTCTTAAAGCTTGCGGAGCCGCTGATGAAGACCAACTATGGAAAATATCTCGTAGAGGTCGCAAACGGACTTTAAAAACGGAACAGGAGAATAGAAAAATGGGAAAAATTTCAGTAGAAACATGTCATATCGAAGGTCTTAAGGTGATCACCCCCCAGGTGTTCGGCGACGCCCGCGGTTACTTCATGGAGACTTATAACTACAACGATTACAAGGAAGCCGGCATCGATCAGGTTTTCGTACAGGACAACCAGTCCGCATCCAAAAAAGGCGTTCTGCGGGGGCTTCATTTCCAGATCAATTACCCCCAGGACAAGCTGGTGAGAGCGATTCGCGGCGAAGTGTTTGACGTTGCGGTTGACTTACGTCCCGGCTCCAAAACCTATGGTCAGTGGTACGGTGTGCTGCTTTCCGAAGAGAACAAAAAGCAGTTCTTTATCCCCAAGAATTTCGCACACGGCTTTGTAGTGCTGTCGGATTATGCGGAATTTGCCTATAAGTGCACCGACTTCTATCATCCCAACGACGAAGGCGGTCTGGCATGGAACGATCCCCAGATCGGCGTAGAATGGCCGATTCCGGAAGGAATGGAACTGACCTTGTCTGACAAAGATAAAAAGTGGGGCTCTTTTGCCGAATTTACAGAAAGCAGAAATAAATGAAGAGACTGAATAAAAAAACAGGAATCGCCATATTCACTGCGGTGATGGCGATTCTTGCCGTTATTATCCTTGTTTATCATAATCCCCTTGCCAATCCGCAGGATGAGCTTCTGAAAAAAGTGATTGCCTGCGTGCTGATCGTGGCGGCGGTCATTGCCTTTATCCGGTTATACGATAAGATCACGGTGCTGCCGGTGGAATTATACCAGAACCGCAGGTTGATCTGGAAACTGGCAAAGAGCGATTTCAAAAAGCGCTACGCAGGCTCTTATATGGGAGCGTTCTGGGCGATGGTGCAGCCGGTCATCACAGTTGCGATGTACTGGGTTGTTTTCGTGATTATTTTCCCGAACCGGACTGGTTATGCCTCCGGAGGCGTAGAAGGTGTTCCATATATCCTGTTTCTGACAGCGGGACTGGTGCCCTGGTTTTATTTTTCCGAAGCCCTGACCAGCGCAATGGTATCGCTGCTGGAATATAATTACCTGGTAAAAAAAGTCGTATTCAAAATCAGTATCCTGCCGATTATCAAGATTATTGCAGCGACATTTATTCATGCGTTTTTCGTGCTGGTTTTACTGATCGTGGCAGCATTGAACGGCTATTATCCGAGCCTGTATACACTGCAGGTATTTTATTACAGCTTCTGCATGTTCGTTTTTGTACTGGCACTCAGTTATACGACCTGCTCGGTTGTCATCTTTTTCAGGGATCTGCAGTCCATTGTCAATATCTTTCTGCAGGTCGGTATGTGGGCAACTCCGGTGCTGTGGAATATCAATGATTTTCCGATGAAGCTTCAGATGATCGTGAAAATCAATCCGCTTGTATACATTGTGGAGGGCTACAGAAGCGCTGTATACGGAAAACAGTGGTTCTGGGAGGATTTTTACTCCACGGTTTATTTCTGGATTATCACGGTGGTGCTGTTTGGCATTGGCGCGCTGATTTTCAAGAAACTCAAGATTCATTTTGCGGATATCATGTAAAGGAAAACTGGTTATGGAACAAAAAGAACTGGCAATTCATGTGGACAGGGTGAGCAAAGTATACAAGCTGTACCGCAGAAACCGGGATCGTCTGATCGAATCCCTGGGACTGACAAAAAAGAAACTTTCCACGCCGCATTACGCATTAAAGGATGTCAGTCTGGACATTTATAAAGGAGAGACTGTCGGCATTATTGGCACGAACGGCTCCGGCAAATCGACGATTTTAAAGATTATCACCGGCGTATTACATGAGACGAGCGGCACTGTGCAGGTAAACGGCAGAATTTCCGCCTTGCTGGAGCTGGGCGCAGGCTTTAACATGGAATACAACGGCATCGAAAATATTTATCTGAATGGAACGATGATCGGTTTTTCTGAAAAAGAAATTGATGAAAAGCTGCAGGATATCCTGGATTTTGCGGATATCGGGGACTATGTGTACCAGCCGGTAAAGACCTATTCCAGCGGTATGTTTGTCCGACTGGCATTTGCAGTTGCCATCAATATCGACCCGGAAATCCTGATCGTCGATGAGGCGCTTTCGGTTGGCGACGTATTTTTCCAGGCAAAATGCTATCGAAAATTCGAGGAATTCAAGAAAAAAGGCAAGACGATCCTGTTCGTCAGCCACGATCTGAGCGCGATCAGCAAATACTGCGACCGTGCGATTCTGTTAAATCAGGGCGTAAAGCTCGGAGAAGGCTCGCCCAAAGACATGATCGACGCCTACAAGCAGGTGCTGGTGGGACAGTACGAAACGCCTAAGGCTGGCGTGGATGTACCTGACCTGACGGCGGACGGGGATGTTCGGGCGGCGCTTGACAAACAGAAAAAGAAGCAGGAAGCGGCGCGCATGGGCGTCAACCCGGAGACACTGGAATACGGCACGAAGCAGGCGGAAATTGTTTCGTATTACATTACGGACAAAAACGACGTGCAGACGACCGCAATTTTAAAGGGCGACGAATTCACGATGCATATGAAGGTGAAAATCGGTCAGGATCTTCCGGCACCGATCTTTGCTTTTTCCATCAAAAACATCAAGGGCGTGGAGATCACGGGAACGAACACGATGTTTGAAAAGACGTTTCTGGAGAGCGTAAAGGCAGGTCAGGTGCTGGAAATTACATTCCGCCAGAAGATGCGCCTGCAGGGCGGTGACTATCTCATATCCCTGGGTGTGACAGGATATGAAAAAGATACGTTTAAAGTGTATCATCGTCTTTATGACGTGCTGAATATTACGGTCGTGTCCGACAAGGATACAGTGGGCTATTTTGATATGGAATCTCAGGTTGAGGTGAAGGAGATTTAACGTATGCAGACAGGCAGGACAGAGAAGATCGGGAATGTTGTGCTGGATTATTCCCATTATCCGGAACAGGATTTTTACTGCGACGGAGCGTCGGAGGATGCACTTTTGGAGCTGGTAAAAACAATCCCGCCCCGGGAATATCCCCAGGAAATCTATAAAGCGGCGAGCTGGGAGGTGCTTTACCACCTTTCCGACCTGCGGGAAAATATCGTCGGATGGCTGCCTGTTGACAAAAGCATGAAGGTGCTGGAAATCGGTTCCGGCTGCGGCGCGATTACGGGAAGCCTTGCACAGAAGGCAGGCAGCGTAACCTGCGTCGACCTTTCGAAAAAACGTAGCTTGATCAACGCTTACCGCCATCAGGACTGTGACAACGTGACGATCCATGTGGGCAACTTTTCGGACATCGAGCCGGATCTGCCGACGGATTATGATTTTGTCTGTCTGATCGGCGTGTTCGAATACGGGCAGAGCTATATCGGCGGAAAAACCCCCTTTCACGATTTCTACCGGATTATCAAAAAACATGTGAAATCCGATGGACATATCGTGATTGCGATAGAGAATAAACTTGGTTTAAAATATTGGGCGGGGTGCCGGGAAGACCACGTCGGCACGTTTTTTTCAGGCCTGGAGGATTACCCCCAGGGCGGTGCGGCTCGCACCTTTTCCCGGAGCGGTCTGGAAAAAATCTTGAAAGAATGCGGTGAGACGGAATATCATTTCTACTACCCTTATCCGGATTATAAATTTATGACGACGCTGTACTCCGACCGGTATCTGCCGAAAGTCGGAGAACTATCTAATAACATACGGAATTTCGACCGTGACCGGATGCTGCTGTTCGATGAAAAAAAGGTGTTCGACATGCTCATCCGCGAGGGACTGTTTGGACAGTACAGCAATTCGTTCCTCGTGATGACAGGGCCCATGACGGATATTGTATACAGCCGTTTTTCCAACGACAGGGCGGAGCATCTGAGCATCCGCACGGATATTCTGGAAAAGGACGGAAAACACACTGTCCGGAAATATCCGGCAGCCTCAGCTGCTGCGGCACATATTGAAGCCCTGGCAGAAAATGAATGCGTCTTCACAGAACGGTTTAAAGGCAGCACCCTCTCAGTCAACCGTCTGGAGCTGAAACGGAATCCGGATGGATTGCCCTTTGCGGAAATCGAATATCTCGAAAATAGCCGGACATTGGAAGAGCTGCTGGATGAGTGCTTACAGAACAATGACGAAGCCGGTTTTGATAAGCTGTTTGACCGTTACTGCAAAATCGCAGCGTGGAAAGCGGAGGGGACGAAGCAGGATTATGACCTGACCTTCCCAAATATCTGCGTACAGGGTGATATCTGGACGATGATCGATTACGAGTGGACGACAGACAAGCTGACGCCGCAGCAGATCATCAGCCGGGCATTGAACTGCTATGGTCAGGAGGATCCGGTTCGGATGGAGCATCCGATTGTGAAAAAGCATCTGGAAGCCCTCGGCATCGGCAAAGAGCAGATGCGGGAGCTTTCGGAAAAAGAGCTGGCGTTCCAGCACTTTGTCCTGCAGGAAAAGGACGGGCGGAGCCGGACGGCTCTTGGGCAGCTTCGGCATCTGATCGGCAACCGTGCTGTGCCGTATCAGGAATTTTTCGCCCGGGCGGACCGCAAAAAGGTGCAGGTATTTGAAGACTTCGGCGCAGGATATACACCGGAGCATTCTTATTATCAATATGATGCATATGAGGCGGACGATCTGATCAACGCCAGAATCATCTGCAAAGCAGGTACAAAAGCGATTCGCTTAGATCCTGCGGAGCTGCCGTGTCTGGTACAGATTCATGGAATCGAATGGCGCGGAAAAGCGCTGACGCGGGCACAGCTGGATCAGTGCCTGTCGACGAACGGACAGGTGCTTGCAGATACCCCGTCCCATGTTCCGACGGTACTGTTTGAAACAGGAGATCCGAACATCAGCGTTCGGCTGGATTGTCTGGACAACGAGGCGACGGATGGCGAAGCGCTGATCATCCGGGCACAGATCGCATGGCTGTCGGCGGAAATGCTGCAGGATATTCAGGCGCGCCTGGCGGCAGCGGCAAGGAGGAAAGGTTTTTGGTTTCAAAGATAAAAGAAGCAATTCAGGATAATCTGGTAAAGAGAAGATACCGATGGTATCAGGAGCAGATTCAGAAACAGACCCTCACCTATGACGAGTGGATTCGGGAAAAGGAAGCCCAGGAGGACGAGACACTGCGCGCAGAGCACAGGGCAGAGCACGCGGAGGTGATCTCCTACGACGAGTGCCGTGCGGATTTTGATGTGCGTCGGTATGCCAACGGCGCGACGCCGGCGGACGTCCTGATTTTCCACGCGCCGGACGCAAGCCCGGACACGAGAGGCATTTCACATGTGCTCAGCTGGTTTGAAGCCCATCCCGAAACGGTGATCGCCTACGCGGACGAGGATGAAATCGACGAAGCCGGTAAGCGCAAAAATCCCTGGCTGAAGCCGGACTGGTCGCCGGATACACTGATGTCCTGCTTTTATTTCGGCGGATTCTTTGCGGTGCGCAGACAGGCGATGGAGAACTGTCCGTGGCTGGCAGATGAGAACCCACTGCGCAACCTTTATGACCTGGTGCTGCGCCTGACGGAAATTGAGAATGGAACTGCACATATCGACAGCGTGCTGTTTCATCATGAAAAAATCGAAGTCTGGGGTATGGAAGAGACGTATGATGATCTGAAAAAGGCGGCATATGTAAGAAGAGGCTGGCCTCTTACACCCTCCGGGAAGGTTTCGATCATCATCCCGACCAAGGATCATCCCCATATTTTATCGAATTGCATTCATTCTGTCCTGGAAAGTGGAAACTACCGGGATTTTGAGATCATCGTTGTGGATAACGGAAGCAATGAACAAAACCGTGCAAGAATTGAACGGATGCGCGACATGTTGAAGGAGGATTTCCGGTTCGTTTATCACTATGAACCGATGGAGTTCAATTTTTCCAAAATGTGCAACCTTGGCGTGTCCCTGGCGACCGGCGATTACATCCTGTTATTGAATGACGATATCGAAATTACGCAGGACAACTGGCTGGAAAAGCTGATGGAAAAGGCGGTTCTGCCGCACGTCGGCGCGGTGGGCGCAAAGCTGATCTACCCGGGCACGGAGATCATTCAGCACGCGGGCATCACCAACATTCATCTGGGGCCTGCACACAAGCTGCAGTTCCGCTCCGATGCGCTGGAATTTTATTTCGGGCGCAACCGCATGGCGATGGATGTCCTGGGTGTAACCGGAGCCTGCCTGCTGGTGAAAAAAAGCATTTACGATCAGGCGCAAGGACTGTCTGAGAACCTGCGTGTCGCGTTCAACGACGTGGAATTCTGCTATCATGTATATGAAATGGGCTATTACAACGTGGTACGCAACGACGTGACGCTGACGCATCATGAATCCTTAAGCCGCGGTGCGGACGACAGCACGGAAAAGCTGCGCCGCCTGCATCAGGAACTGAATTTGCTCTATGAACTGCACCCGTCCCTATACGGAACCGACCCGTTCTATCACAGATATCTGGTAAAGGATGTGCTGGATGCGGAATTTTATACGGGCTGCCGTTATGATTTTGACAAAAGAGTGGAAAAAGTTTCCCCTGAGAAGATCGAGGGTGTTCTGGAACCGCAGTGGCATAACGAGGTGCTGCGCATCGGTGTGGAGTTCGCCGGGGACATGGGGCGCTGGCAAAGGGGCGCTGCAGGAGCAGGAACTGGCGACTGGATGATCCAGGGCTGGACGTGGGCACTGCAGGTTGATAACTGCCGGTACGATTTTTCCCTGTTGTTAAAGAAGGTGGAGACCGGCTATATTGCGCCCGGCTCCAGTACGGAAGCACTTCCCGAGGATCGGGGCGAGGTCTGGAGGATTCCCTGTACGAGGCAGTTCCGCCCGGATATCGACGAAAATCTGCACGGAATTGTCCATACCGAGCTGCCGGGCGTGTGCGTGACCTTCGATCGGGACAGCCTGCCGGAGGGAGACTACCTGATCGGCTTTTTGTGGGAAGATACCTGCTCGCGGCAGAAGCTTTATCGCTTCAGTCCGGAAATGCTTACAGTGAGGAAATAATAAAATCATGGAAGAAAAAAAGGACTATCAGGACGCTTACGAGAAAGAACATTATAAAGCCGTTTATCTGGCAAACCGGGTCGCTGAGCTGGAGGATCAGGTGGACGATCTGCAGTTCAAATTGAACCGCATCAAAAACAATCCGATCTGGAAAGCGTCCGGCCCTGCCAGAAAGTGCATGCATTTTGTGATCCGCCAGAAGGACCGTTTGAAAAATTGCGGTAGCCTGTCGGGCGTGATTGCAAAGGTGCGCTATAAATCCTGGGAAAAGAAGGCGATGACCCATTACGGCACCCAGAGCTTCCCGTCCGCAGAGGAAAGACAGAAGCAGGAGGCGGCTGTCTTTGAACGGATGCCAAAGATCAGTATTCTTGTTCCGTTGTGGAACACGCCGGAAAGTTTTTTAACCGAGATGATCGGCTCCGTCCAGTGGCAGACCTACAAAAACTGGGAACTGTGTCTGGCGGACGGTTCGGACGATGCGCACGCCTATGTCGGCGAATACTGCAAAAGGCTGGCGGCGCAGGATTCGAGAATCGTTTATCAGAAGCTTGCCAAAAACGAGGGCATTTCGGGCAACACGAACGAATGTTATAAGCTTGCATCCGGCGAGTTTATCGGGCTGTTTGACCACGACGATATTCTGCATCCCTGCGCACTTTACGAGTATGTAAAGGCGATCAACGAAAAGGATGCGGACTTTATTTACTGTGATGAGGCGACGTTTAAGAGCCCGGACATCAACAAGATGATCACGATGCACTTCAAGCCGGATTATGCGATCGACAACCTGCGCGCGAACAACTATATTTGTCATTTCAGCGTATTTTCCAGAGAGCTGTTGGATGGCACGGAGCTGTTTCGGACAAAATTTGACGGCAGCCAGGATCATGACATGATTCTGCGCCTGACGGACAATGCGAAGCATATCGTCCATGTGCCGAAGCTTCTGTATTATTGGCGCTCCCATGCAGGCAGTGTTGCGGGCAATATCGAGGCAAAGCCTTACGTGGTCGAAGCGGCGAGAGGCGCGGTTGCGGATCATTTGCGCAGACACGGCTTCAAAAACTTTACAATTACGAGCACTCGTGCGTTTGAGACGATTTTTAAAATCAGTTATGAAATTATCGGGGAACCGAAGATTTCTATCATTATTCCGAACAAGGATCATGTGGAAGACCTGCGCCGCTGTATCAGCTCCATTGTGGAAAAATCGACCTGGGAAAACTACGAGATCATTGTCGTGGAGAACAACAGCGAGACGAAGGAGATTTTTTCCTACTATGACGAGCTGCAGAATAATCCGCAGATCCGAGTGGTGACTTACGAGGGCAAGTTTAATTATTCGAAAATCAACAATTTCGGCGTCTCTCTTGCGACCGGAGACTATGTGCTGTTGTTAAACAATGATACGCAGGTAATTACGATCAACTGGATGGAAGAGCTTCTGATGTATGCGCAGCGCCCGGATGTCGGCGCAGTCGGCGGAAAGCTTTACTATGGGGATAAAACGATCCAGCATGCGGGCGTCGTGATCGGGCTTGGCGCGCATCGGACGGCAGGACATGTGCATTACCGCCAGAAACGGGAAAATTTAGGATACATGGGACGTCTGTGCTATGCGCAGGACATGACGGCAGTAACCGGAGCATGTCTTTTGGTGAAAAAATCGCTCTATGAGCAGGTCGGCGGTCTGGACGAGAGCTTTGAAATTTCATTAAACGATGTGGACTTCTGTTTGAAGCTGCGCAAGGCTGGTTATCTGAACGTCTTTACGCCCTTTGCCGAGCTGTATCACTTCGAATCGATTTCGAGAGGATTAGACGATCAGGGAGAAAAAGCAAAACGGTATAACGAAGAGTCCGAACGCTTCCGCAACAAATGGAAAGCCGAGCTGGAAGCCGGAGATCCTTATTTCAACCCGAATTTTTCGTTAGATAAATCTGACTTTTCTTTACGGGTCTGAAAAAATAGTGTATACTGACTTAAAGAAGATGCACTGCAGCCAAGGGAAGACTGACAGGCAGGGACGTAAGAGACGGCAGGCATCAGAAAAGATGGAGGTAGCAAAAGCGATGAATTACATGGATCAGTACAAATTCTGGCTGGAGGATTCCTACTTTGATGAAGGAACCAAGGAAGAGCTCCGCAAAATTGCAGATAATCAGGCGGAGATTGAAGATCGTTTTTACAAGGATCTGGCGTTTGGTACCGGCGGTCTGCGCGGTGTGATCGGAGCCGGAACCAACCGGATGAATATTTATACTGTCAGAAAAGCAACACAGGGTCTGGCAAACTATATTTTAAAGCAGGGCGGCGCTGAAAAGGGCGTTGCAATTGCATACGACAGCCGTTATTATTCTCCTGAATTTGCAGATGAGGCTGCACTGTGCATGGCTGCAAACGGCATTAAGGCGTATGTATTCGATGAACTCCGTCCGACACCTGAGCTGTCCTTTGCACTGCGTACCTTAGGCTGTATTTCCGGTATCGTTGTAACGGCGAGCCACAATCCTCCGGAATACAACGGCTACAAGGTTTACTGGGAGGACGGTGCACAGGTAACTGCCCCCAAGGATCATGAGATCATCGACGAGGTAGAGCATGTAACCGATTTCCATACGGTAAAAACCATGTCCAAGGACGATGCCATTGAAGCCGGTCTGTATCAGTACATCGGCGAAGAAATCGACGTTGCCTACATGGAAGAGTTAAAGAAACAGATCATTCATCCCGAAATCATCAAAGAGGTAGCGGATGAACTGAAAATCGTGTATACACCGTTCCATGGTACCGGCAACAAGCCCGTCAGAAGAATTCTGGCTGAGCTGGGCTTCAAGCACGTTTATGTTGTTCCCGAACAGGAACGTCCCGATCCTGCATTTACGACGCTGGATTACCCGAACCCTGAAGATCCCAAGGCATTTACCCTGGCATTAAAGCTTGCAAAGAAGGTGGACGCAGACATCGTTCTGGCTACTGACCCGGATGCAGACCGTCTCGGCATTTATGCAAAGGATTCCAAGACCGGCGAGTACATGCCCTTCACCGGCAACATGTCCGGCATGCTGATTGCAGAGTACATTCTGCGCGAGCGCACCGCTACCAACCGGATGCCGGTTGATCCTGTTATGGTATCCACCATCGTTACGACCAACATGGCAGCAGCGATTGCAGCAGATTATAACGTAGAATTAAGAGAAGTCCTGACCGGCTTTAAGTATATCGGCGAGCAGATCAAATGGATGGAGCAGGCTGGGAAAGGCCACTATGTATTCGGTCTGGAAGAGTCCTACGGCTGTCTGGCAGGCACCCATGCAAGAGATAAGGATGCGATTGTTGCAGTAATGTGTCTGTGTGAGACCGCTGCATGGTGCAAGAAGCACGGCATGACCTGCTGGGATCAGATGCTTGCACTGTATGAGAAATATGGCTACTACAAAGAAACCCAGTATGCCATCACCCTGAAGGGAATCGACGGCGCAGCCCAGATCTCCGCAATGATGGATAAGCTTCGCAGCAATCCTCCGAAGAATTTCGGCGACCTGCAGGTTGTAGAGATGCGCGACTACGATAAGGATCAGGTTAAAGATATGGCAACCGGCGCGGTTCGCCCGACCGGACTTCCCAAGTCCAACGTTCTGTACTTTGAACTGACCAACAATTCCTGGTGCTGTGCACGTCCGTCCGGAACCGAGCCCAAGATCAAATTCTATATGGGCGTAAAGGGAACCAGTCTGGAAGATGCACAGGCAAAGGTTGACAAGCTGACCGCTGACCTGAAGGCAATTCTGTAAAAGAAAAGCCGCAGCACCAGCAGCGTATTTTGCAGCAAAAATGCAGCATGTGCTCTGGCGCAGGGGTTATATCACGAATCAAAAGGACACGGCGCGTGCCCGGTGTCGGAGTTTTCCGGCACTTGGGCACGCGCAGGCGTCTGTAGCAGGAAAAGGAGTTCGACGGATGTCTGTTTTTTCCCTATCCAATCTGAAAAAAACCTGGTATTATCTGCAGAAAAACGGAATCAGAAATGCCGTGTGGGCGGTGTTGGAGCGGATTGGGCAGGAACAGGAGGTCTATACTTGGCAGGAGCCGGACGAAAAGACACTTTCGTTCCAACGGGAGCATTCTGCTTCCTTGCGCATCAGTATCGTCGTTCCGGCATACCGGACGAAAAAAGAGCATCTGGAGGCGATGCTTAATAGCGTGTCGAGGCAGTCGTATCCGCACTGGGAGCTGATTGTAGCGGATGCGGGAGGCACGGCAGAGTCTGTACAGGCCTGGGCAAAAAAGAACGGAATCTGCCTGCGGAAAGCGGCAGATGCATCAAATCTTGCAGAATGGATGGATCAGAGCATCATGCTCTGCACCCTTTCCGAAAACAAAGGAATTTCCGCCAATACGAACGCAGGAATTGAACTTGCGGCGGGAGACGCGGTCGGTCTGCTGGATCACGACGATCTGCTGACTGCGAATGCGCTCTGGGAGATGGCGGATTGTCTGGAAAAAGAAAAAAAGCGCGGAAAACAAAAGCTTGTGCTGTTTTCCGATGAAGATAAATGCGACGGAGCGGCGAGCCGCTTCTATGAGCCGAATTTCAAGCCGGATTTTGACGGGGAATTGCTTTTGACCAACAATTATATCTGTCATTTTACGGTGATCGAAACGGCATTTTTGAAAGAATTAAAGCTGCGCAGCGGATTTGACGGGGCGCAGGATTACGATCTGATGCTGCGGGCGTATGCGGCAGGCGGACAGTTTGTGCATGTGCCGAAGGTGCTGTACCACTGGCGCTGCCATGAAGCGTCTACGGCGTCGAACCCGCAAAGCAAGCGCTACGCTTACGAGGCGGGGCAGCGTGCGCTGGAAGATTATTGTCTTCGAAAAGGCTGGAAGGCGACAGTGAGCGGGCTGAAACATCTTGGCTTTTATCGGGAAGACTATGAAGACAGTGTATTTTGCCAGCGCCCGGAAATCGGGATTTGGGCAAAGCCTCTGCCGGGCGGCAGGGATGTTTTTGGCATCCGGCATCCGAAAGGCTTCCTGGTGAGCGGACTGTATGAAAACGACGGTTCGATGCGGTATGCAGGGCTTCGGAAAGGATATTCCGGACCGATGCACCGTGCAGCGCTGCAGCAGAGCGCACCGGCAGCAGACCTGCGCAGCATGGAGGTTTGCAGCGCATTAAAGGAGCGTTACGCGCAGACGATAGCGGAATTAAAAGAAGCCTGCCAGGGGCTTCCGACGGCAGCGCAGGAAACAAAGATCCTTCAAAAGAGTATGGAATTTTGTAAAGAAGCGACAGCGGCAGGGTATGGGATTTTATGGGATCCGCAGGCGTAAGCCGCAGATAGAGCGCACCGCGGCAGGCGGCTTTGTTGCTGCGTAGGCAGGCAATCCGCGCTCTGAGGCTCTCCCTCGCGCGGACGGCAAACACAGGAAACATGAGGAGCAAAATCGGTGGATGAAAACGACCGTGGTAATACCGAACTATAACGGAAAACATTTTCTGCAGGACTGTCTGGACAGCCTGCTTCAGAGCACAGTGGAAATCGCCGTGATCGTTGTGGATAACGGGTCGACGGACGGAAGTGTTTCGTGGATACAGGAGCATTTTCCACAGGTGAAGCTGATCTGTTTTTCGGAAAATAAGGGTTTTTGTACGGCAGTCAATACCGGAATTGAAGCTACTGCTACACCGTATGTTTTTCTTTTAAATAACGATACAAAAACCGATCGCTTCTGTCTGGAACGTCTGGAAAGGGCAATGGAAGCGGATGAGAAGATTTTTTCAGTCGGGGCGAAGATGCTTTCGATGAAGGAACCGGAGCTTGTCGATACGGCGGGGGATCTGTACTCGGCATTTGGCTGGGCGTATGCGATTGGCAAAGGAAGGCCTTCTTCCAATTACACAGCGCCAAAGCGCGTTTTTTCCAATTGTGCAGGGGCGGCGCTCTACCGCAAGGCACATTTGGAGCAGATCGGAGGGTTTGACGAGCTTCATTTTGCATACCTGGAAGATGTGGATATCGGATACCGGGCACAGATTTTCGGGCTGAAAAATGTCACAGAGCCAGCTGCAGTCGTCTATCACGCGGGGAGCGGTTCTACCGGTTCGCGGTACAATGCGTTTAAGGTGACGCATTCTTCGAGAAACAATATTTATCTGATCTATAAAAATATGCCGCTGCTGCAGCTGATCCTGAATCTGCCTTTTTTGCTGGCGGGATTTTTGATGAAACAGCTGTTTTTTATGAAAAAAGGATTTGGGGCGACTTACGCAAAAGGAATCCGGGCGGGAATCTGTCTGTCTGCTTCGAAAGAGGGACGCGCGCATAAGGTCCCCTTTGCAGGACGAAATTTTCTGCATTATTGCAATTTGCAGTTACAGCTGTGGGTCAACCTGTTTCGGCGTGTGTAAGCGGTGACTGTGGGCGTACACAAGTGTTACGGTTTGCCTGCGCGATTCGTAAAAATCCTTGTGCTTTGCTGGAAGGTATTGTATACTACATTTTGAATATGGGGACGAGCCGTAATGATAAAGGATAATCAACGTTATTTGAACCGGCTTCATGTTGTTGTAGATGCCGTGGTTACAGCAGCTTCCTATCTGTTGGCCTGGTGGCTGATGTTCGGGAGCCGCTTTGCAGATAAAGAAATAGGTGTACTGGACATGGGCATATATTTTTCCGCCCTTTATTTTGTTGTGCCCGGTTATCTGATCCTTTATTACTGGAACAAATTGTATACGCCGAAGCGTGTACAACGCCCGGAAAATGAAATACTGAATATTATCAGGGCGAATCTGATCGGAATTATCCTGTTTCTTGCAGGGTTATACCTTGCCAACTCCATCGACCGCGAGCTGCAGCATTTTTCCCGCGGCATGCTGGCATTATTTGCTATCATCAATACGATTTCGGGAATTCTGGTGCGTGCGCTGATCCGTAGAATCCTGCATCTTATGCGCAAACGCGGTTATAATTTGAAGCACATTTTGCTGGTGGGGTATTCTCGTGCGGCGGAAGCCTATATCGACCGGATTATCGCCAATCCCCAGTGGGGCTATATGGTGCGGGGCATTCTGGACGATAATGTGCCGAGAGGCGCGGTTTACAAGGGAGTCAAGGTGCTTGGTTCCATCGATAACCTGCCCTTTATCCTGCCGGAAAACAAACTGGATGAGATCGCTGTGACCCTTGCGCTGCAGGACTACGACCGTCTGGAAGAGATTGTCAATCTCTGTGAAAAATCCGGCGTGCATACGAAGTTTATTCCGGACTATAACAGCCTGATTCCGGGCAAGCCTTATACGGAGGATCTTGGCGGACTGCCGGTCATCAACATCCGTTATGTCCCGCTGAGCAACACATTAAATGCGGTTGCAAAGCGCGCTGTGGATATTGTCGGTTCGCTTTGCGGATTGATAGTGACGTCGCCGCTTCTTTTGATCGTAGCAATTTTGATCCGTGCGACGAGTAAGGGACCGATTATTTTCAGTCAGGAAAGAATCGGACAGCACAATCATGCGTTTAAAATGTACAAATTCCGTACAATGTATGTTCAGGACACCACGGAAGAAAAGAAGGGCTGGACGACGAAAAACGATCCCCGCGTCACAAAGGTGGGGCGGATTCTGCGCAAGACCAGCATTGATGAGCTGCCGCAGCTGTTTAATATCCTGATCGGGGATATGAGTCTGGTAGGTCCCAGACCGGAGCGCCCGCAGTATGTTGAGAAGTTTAAGGAAGAGATTCCGCGCTATATGATCAAGCACCAGGTTCGTCCGGGGTTGACCGGTTGGGCGCAGATCAACGGCTACCGGGGAGATACGTCGATTCGCAAACGAATTGAGTATGACATTTATTATATTGAAAACTGGAGCATGAGCTTTGATTTCAAAATCATGTTTTTAACTATTTTTAGAGGATTTATCAACGAAAACGCGTATTGATTTGGATGCGTGAAAAAAACACAAGGAGAGGAAAACATGTCAACAGGTACAAATAGCTCTAAGAGAGCACCGCAGAGAAGTGGCAGTTCCAGCAGCAGAAAAAAGATGTCTGCAAAGAAGCGTAAGGCAAAACAGAGAAGAAGAATCATCTTCTTTGCAGTGGAAATCGTAGCGTTGATCGTTTTACTGATTGCGATTGTCGGTGTCAATATGGTAACGAAGATTGACAAAATCAAGATCAATGAAGAAGATATTGTGGTAAACCCGCAGGTAGAAAATAATAAGGAAATGAAAGGCTACCGTAATATCGCACTGTTTGGTGTGGATTCCAGAAAGGGCAAGCTCGGCAAGGGCTCCCGTTCCGACACGGTCATGATCGCGTCTATCAATCAGGACACCGGAGACGTCAAGCTGGTTTCCGTTTACCGCGATACCTACTTAAATCTCGGAACGGACAGCTACAATAAAGCGAATGCGGCATATGCGCAGGGCGGTCCGGAGCAGGCGATCAATATGCTGAATATGAACTTTGACCTGGATATCACAGAATATGTGACAGTGGGCTTTGATGCGCTGATCGAGACCATTGACGAGCTGGGCGGCATAGACATTGACGTGCACGATAACGAAATCGACCATCTGAACAACTATCAGCGAAGCATGTTCGTAGAAAATGAAAATGATGCGCTGAACGAGAACATCGTAAAGGTGACGCATTCCGGTATGCAGACGCTGAACGGTCTGCAGGCAACCGCATATTGCCGTATCCGCTATGTCGGCGATGACTTCGGCCGTGCAGAGCGTCAGCGGAAAGTGCTGATGGCATGTATGGATAAGGCAAAGACCATGAGTCCGACTACTCTGGTATCGATCCTGAACAAGGTGATGGAAAATGTATACACCAACCTGGATGTGACGGAAATGGCTTCCATCCTGTCCGATGTTGCAAACTATCAGATCGTAGCACAGGACGGTGTGCCATTTGAAGATAGCCGTGCAACCGGCACAATTGGCAAGAAGGGTTCCTGTGTTATTCCGCTGGATCTGGAAACAAACGTTGTCAAGCTCCATGAGCTGCTGTTCGACGTAACCGAGTACGAACCTTCCGATCAGGTAAAACAGTACAGCCAGAAGGTACAGGCAGACACCAGCCAGTATATGAAAAAGTAAAATATGGATTCTGTAAAAGTAGATGTTATTATTCCGACATTTCACCCGAAGGAACGTTTTCTGGCGCTGATGGAGCAGCTGGAGAAGCAGGTGCTTGCGGTGAACCGGATTGTAATTGTAAATACCGAAAAAAAAGCGTTTGAAGCGCTGATGGATTGCGACACATTTTTAAAAGAGCATCCAAAAGCGATGCTGTTCCATATCTCTCAGGACGAGTTCGATCATGGAAAAACGCGGAACCTCGCTGTTTCCAATTCGGATGCGGAGGTGTTTGTCTGCATGACGCAGGATGCACTTCCGGCGGATGCGTATCTGACGCAGGAGCTGTGCAAGGCCTTGTTTTCCGATGAAAAAATCGCAGCCGCCTATGCAAGACAACTTCCGGAAGAAAATTGCAGCCGAATGGAACGCTATACGAGGCAGTTCAATTACCCGGAGCAGCCGTCGGTCAAAACAAAGGCGGATCTTTTGAGGCTCGGAATCAAGACGTATTTTTGCTCGAACGTCTGCGCCGCCTATAAGCGCGATATTTTTGAACAGCTCGGCGGATTCGTGAATCATACGATTTTTAACGAGGATATGATTTATGCTGCCGGAGTGATTCAGGCGGGCTATGCGATCGCCTATGCAGCGGATGCGAAGGTGATTCATTCCCACAATTATTCCGGCTGGCAGCAGTTTACAAGAAACTTTGACCTCGGTGTATCCCATGTGCAGTACCCTGCTGTGTTTGACGGTGTGCCGCCGGAGGGCGAGGGCATGAAGCTGGTCAAAAAGACCGCCGCTTATCTTGCAAAAACCGCACCGTGGCTTCTGCCGAAGCTGATCTGGCAGAGCGGCATGAAATGGCTGGGCTACCGTTTCGGTAAAAAATACCGAAAGCTTCCGCCTGGGCTGGTTCGCTTCTGCAGTTTGCAGAAAGGCTACTGGAAGCAGGAAAAAGAATAAGACATAAAAAGTCGTTTCCGAAAAACTCCGGAAGCGGCTTTTTTCACAGAATGGACACAACTATTCGGTATACTGTCTGCAGAGCAAGCAGACGCACCGGATATGGCAGCGAATGAGAAAAGAGGTCACAACATGGGTTACGGATACGACCCGGAGGAAACAACCGGACAGGAGCATATGGACGGCACAGCGCCGGAGAGCGGCGGGCAGGAATACACGGACAGTGCACAGAAAACGGATGCGTCGGATATGTCGGCGTACAGTGGCGTGTCCGATGGCACATCGGCATATAGCAGCGGAAGCACGGGTGCGGCGGATAACGCACAGAACGCATCCGACAATACGCAGGACACATTCAACAGCGCATCGGACGCTGACCAGGGCGCGCAGCCCTCGCGCAGCCGCTACGAATATCAAAATTATTACAACGACAGATACCGGGGCGATGATTCAAAACAGAAATATGGCTATCAGCCAGGCGTACAGCAGACGCCTGCGCCCAAAAAAAGAGATTCTGCGGGCAAATGGATTGCTGTTAGCGCACTTGTCGTCATCTTTGTTTGCGTCTGCATTGGAATCGGCTTGATCGGAGTTTATTCGATCCGATCAGCAAATCAGCTGGATTCCGCGTCGGTCGGCGTTTTGGAGGTAGCTCCGGATGCAGGAGATGATGCAAAAAATCAGGAAGATGACGGAAACCATGCAGCAACAGACAGTCCCGAACGCTCTGAGGCAGGACTGTCCGGAGATTCGTCCCTGACAGAGGATACAACAACGGGAGACGGACAGGTTGCTGCAGCATCGGAAATTGCACAGCAGCAGAGCGCATCTGCAGTTGTAACGGATGTAACGCAGGTTGTAGAAGCGGTAATGCCGGCGTGCGTTTCGATTACGAATAATTTTACACAGACGGTACAGGATTTCTGGGGACAGACTTATTCCCAGGATGAGACGGCAAGCGGTTCCGGGATTATCATCGGAGAAAACGAGCAGGAGCTTTTGATCGTTACCAACAATCATGTAGTGGACAGCACAGAGCAGCTGTATGTTCAGTTTATCGACGGGGAAACCGTAGAAGCGCAGGTAAAGGGTACCGATGCTTCCGCAGACCTTGCAGTCGTTGCAGTAAAACTGGATACCATTGCGAACAGCACAAAACAGGAAATCTGCATTGCAAGGATGGGAGATTCGGACAGCCTGAAAATCGGTGAACCGGCCATTGCGATCGGTAATGCACTGGGCTATGGACAGTCTGTGACGACAGGCGTTATCAGTGCACTGAACCGTAAGATAGAGAGCAGCAATTCCGAAGAAGGAACTTCTCTGATTCAGACGGATGCAGCGATCAACCCCGGTAACTCCGGCGGCGCACTGCTGAATATGCGGGGCGAGGTGATTGGAATTAACTCCAATAAGATCGGCGGCTCGTCAATCGAGGGAATGGGTTACGCGATTCCGATTTCGACGGCAAGACCGATTATTGAAGATCTGATGGAACGCCAGACACGGACGAAATATTCCGAGGAAGAGCGCGGATATCTTGGAATTTCCTGCATCAATGTGACGAGCGATTTGTCCGAGAACTTCAGTATGCCGCAGGGAATTTTTGTGGCGCAGGTTTATTCCGGAACCGGTGCGGAAGCTGCCGGATTGGTGCGCGGCAACATTGTGGTGGCGTTTGACGGCGTAACCGTTCAGAATCAGGAAGAGCTGACGAAGCAGATGCAGTATTATAAAGCTGGGGAGAGCGTTGAAATTACGATTATGGTAAATTCAGCAAACGGTTATCAGCAGAAAAACGTGACAGTCACGCTTTCTTCCTATGACCAGATCGATGCGGCGAGCAAGGCTGCGCAGGAAAGCAAACAGAGATAAAGAACGGAACCGGGATGGCTGGGCGAGAGCTGCAGTCATCCCGGTTTTGCGAATAGCGTGTGTGAACAGTAGCCATTTCTGTACAGGAGACAGTTGTTTAGAGAAAGTTTACTTGTCTCAGAAACGATCCTGCATTATACTTTTGATAGCAGAAAGCGGAAGATGAGGTAACCGACTATGGATGAAAAAGAATTTGAAGATATTTGTTATATTTGCCGCAGACCGGAAAGCAAGGCGGGAAGAATGTTCCACCTGCCGAATAACATCTGTATCTGCGACGACTGTATGCACAAGACGATGGATGCGGTAAGTCAGTTCGATTATCAGCAGATGATGAATAATCCGATGTTCATGAACATGTTGAATAATCCGTTCAATCCGTGTGGAGATCCGACAAAGTCGAATGGAACGTCAGAACAGAAATCTGCAGGCGGCGGAAGCGAAAAAAGCGACGCAGAAACAACTGACGCACAGGATGGAAGCAACGCATCCGACAACACTGCCGCTGACATTCTGGAGGCATCCGATGCGGATGACGATTCCAAGAATGACTCCGACGAATCCTCGGGCAACAGAAGAGGCTTCCCGAACATCAGCTTCATCAATCTTGCGGATTTCATGAACGACGGGGTGCCGCAGAAACAGAAGATCAAGAAAAAAGGAACCGGCACAAAGCCGTTGATCGATTTAAAGTCCATTCCCGCACCACATAAGATTAAAGAGCAGCTTGATCAGTATGTGATCGGTCAGGAATATGCCAAAAAAGTCATTTCCGTAGCGGTTTACAACCATTATAAGAGGGTTGCCACCGGCACAATGGATGAGATTGAAATCGAAAAGTCCAATATCCTGATGATCGGACCTACCGGCAGTGGTAAGACCTATCTGGTAAAGACGCTGGCGAAGCTTTTGGACGTTCCGCTGGCGATTGCGGATGCAACCTCCCTGACAGAGGCGGGGTATATTGGTGACGACATCGAAAGCGTTGTGAGCAAGCTTCTCGCTGCAGCGGACAACGATGTGGATAAGGCGGAGCAGGGCATCATCTTTATCGATGAGATCGATAAAATCGCACGCAAGCACAACACGACTTCCCGGGATGTCTCCGGGGAATCGGTGCAGCAGGGCATGCTGAAGCTGTTGGAGGGAGCAGACGTGGAGGTTCCGGTCGGTGCGAACAGCAAAAACGCGATGGTTCCGCTCACAACAGTCAATACGAGAAATATTCTCTTTATCTGCGGCGGCGCGTTCCCGGATCTGGAAGAGATTATCAAACAGCGGCTGCGCAAAAAGACCTCGATCGGCTTTGATGCGGAGTTAAAGGATCGCTGGGATAAGGAAAAGGATATCCTTTCCATGGTAAAAGTGGAAGATCTGCGGACATTCGGCATGATTCCGGAGTTCTTGGGCCGTCTCCCTGTGATCTGCACGCTGGAGGGCTTGAACAGGGATATGCTGGTACGGATTTTGAAAGAGCCGAAAAACGCGATTTTGAAACAGTATCAGAAGCTTCTGGAGCTGGACGAGGTGAAGCTGGAGTTCACCGACGATGCACTGGAAGCGATTGCAGACAAGGCGATGGAAAAAGATACCGGTGCTCGTGCGCTTCGTTCGATTATTGAAGAATTTATGTTGGATATCATGTATGAAATTCCGAAGGATGACAATATCGGACGCGTGACGATTACCGGAGATTATATCCGGGGAACCGGTGGACCACTGATTGATATCCGCAGTAACGGTTATTCGCTGGAAGAGCGGGATCAGATGAAACAGATCGCAGCGGCGGAAACGAAAGAAGCTTGAACTTTGAACTGCATGAAGAAAATGTTCGAAAGCTGAGAGTTCAACGGAATACTACAGGAACATATCAGCAATACTGCGCATATGCTGATATAAAATCCGCAGGGCACAGGGGGAAAATTCTGTGTCCAAAGGAGACAGATGAACTGTCGGGAAAAAATTCTTTCTGAAGATTATATGAGTATTTTGCTGGACTATGTGCCGGAGGAAGCAAATCAGGAGGACGAAGCCTTCTGCTATCAGCAGGTGGATGGAACTCTGGGAATTTATTATCTGGATCGGTCTGCGGTGCTGCCGCTTTCTCCGGTCAATTACCTGTATCGCTACCTTCCACAGCTGTTTTGCCTCGGTGCGTTTCCAGCGGCGGGAAGTCGGACGTTTCGGCCAGAACCGTTGGAGGGCTCCGGGATTCTGGCACAGCAGCGGCCCCCGCTGGAGTTGACGGGGCGCAGGGTAGTGATGGCGTTTATCGATACCGGGATTTCTTATGAAAACCCGGTATTTCGCTATTCTGATGGCAGCAGCAGGATTCTGGCGATTTGGGATCAGACAGATCAGAGCGGACAGTCGCCGGAGGGGTTTTTATATGGAACGGAATACGTCCGGGAACAGATCGACCGGGCGTTGGAGCTGGAAGATCCGCACAGCCTGGTGCCGGAAAAAGATGAAATTGGACATGGAACCGCAGTGGCGAGCGTCGCGGCGGGAAGCCGTCTGGAAGAGGGCAGCCTGTTTACCGGTGCAGCGCCGGATTGCGAGATTGTAGCAGTCAAGCTTCGCCCGGCAAAACAATATCTCCGGGATTATTATCGGATCGCGGACAAAGAACCGGCATACAGTACAGACGATATTCTGCTCGCTGTGAAATATGTGCAACAGTTTGTGATCCCGCTGTACCGTCCGATTGTGATCTGCCTGGGGCTGGGGACGTCCTTTGGAAGCCACAGCGGCGTTTCGTTGTTTTCGGAGTATTTGCAGAGGATCGCGCGCAGCGTTTCACAGGCGGTGGTGATCGGGGGTGGAAATGAAGGAAACACGGCGGGCCATTTTCGGGGGAGGCTGACCGAAAATCAGCAGCAGGTGGAGCTTCGGGTCGGAGAAGGCGTCACAGGATTTACGGCGGAGTTATGGGGAAGTAAGCCGTCAGTGTTCCGGCTTGCGGTTCGATCACCCGGCGGGGAGCAGCTGCCGGAGGTGGAATTTGGTCTGGGCAGCACAGTGGAATACACGTTTGTCTATGAAAAGACGCGGATACAGATTACAGATACTGCAAACGAACGCAATACCGGAGATCAGTTGATGCTGATCCGCTTTACAGCACCGTCTCCTGGCGTCTGGACATTTTTAATCCGTGGAGCACGGGTATTTCCGGAAAGTATTTTTGATATTTGGCTTGCACCGCAGCAGTTTCGAAGCGGCGAGCTGTTTTTTCTGGTTCCAGACCCGGATGTGACGCTCACAGTTCCCTCCTATACGACAGATGCGGTGACGGTCACTTTTTATAATAGTGAAAACGGAAGCTTTTATTACCGCAGCGGCAGGGGCTTTGGCAGAACCGGGGAGATCAAGCCGGATCTGGCGGCGCCGGGCGTGGAGATCAGCACGGTAAACGGCCCCTACAGCGGCAGCTCTATGGCGGCTGCACTTACGGCAGGAGCCTGTGCGCAGCTGATGCAGTGGTGCGTTGCGGAGAACAATTACTCGAGGATTTCCGGAAGGGGAATCCAGACGTTTCTAAGTCGCGGTGCGCGGGAACAGACACAGGAAGAATACCCGAGCAGAAGATGGGGCTACGGACAACTGGACATGAGGAGGACATTTGATGAAATTGCAGGAAATTATCCGGAATAACTACAAATTTGCAGGAATCGCTGCAGCATCCTTCCTGATTGATGAGGGAATGAAAAATTGCGTAGAAGAATACGACGTGCTGGATACGCCGAAGGAAATTTTAAATGGAAAGGCGATTCTGCGGCGCTATCACAACAAGGGCGCATTTTTAAATTTCGGAGAACAAAAACGAAAGCTGGTGACATTGCTGTCCGTTCTTCTGACGGTGGCAGTGCTGGTGGTGTTTGTGCTGACGCTTGGAATGCGCGGGAAAAAGCTTTTGAAGGCCGGGTTATCGCTTTTACTGGGCGGCGCTTTTTCTAATACCTACGACCGCGTGATGCGGGAATATGTCGTGGATTATGTCAGCCTGAAAACAGGAATCGCAGCGATCGATCGCGTGGTATTCAATCTGGCGGATCTTTGCATCCTGATCGGTACGATGGCGGTGGTGCTGGGTACGAGTGAACTGTAACAAAAATCGCAATTTATAGTTGACAAAACAGGAGAAACTGATTATCATGCATATAAACATAGCAAACAAATAGGTTTAAAGAAACGGCGCATATATGCACAGTTTCGGCAGCATCGGATATTTACAGAACCAAACGATTTGTGATATGATAAAAGCTGATGTGTGATGGTTCGGAAATCCGAACCTAATCCTGAAAAACCAGGCATCTGAGAGGATGCTGGGAAGGCAGAGTGATAAAAGTGGAACCAATGATACGGATTGCAGGCGTCAGTAAGACGTTTTCTGTCAAAGACAATAAGGTGGAAGCACTGAAAAATGTCAGTCTTGACATTGCAAAGGGTGATATTTACGGCATCATCGGTATGTCCGGCGCAGGTAAAAGCACGCTGGTACGATGCTTAAACTTTCTGGAACGGCCCACAGAGGGTACTGTTTATGTGGAGGGACAGGATCTTTCTACCCTGGATGCAAAACAGCTGCGACAGCTGCGCAAGCATGTTGCAATGATCTTTCAGAATTTTAATCTGCTGATGCAGCGGACGGTTCTGGATAATGTATGCTTCCCGATGGAAATTGCGGGCGTGGATAAAAAGACAGCCCGGGAAAAGGCAAGGGAATTTCTAAAGGTAGTAGAGCTTTCCGACAAAGAGAAAGCATATCCGGCACAGCTGTCCGGCGGACAGAAGCAGCGAGTAGCGATCGCAAGGGCGCTGGCAATGAACCCGACGATCCTGCTGTGTGATGAAGCGACCAGTGCCCTGGATCCTACTACGACAAAGTCAATTCTGGCTTTGTTAAAGGATATTAACGAAAAATACGGCATTACGATTGTGATCATAACACACTCCATGGAAGTTGTTCAGGAAATCTGTACCCATGTGGCAATCATTGATGCAGGAGAGCTGGCAGAAAATGGTACAGTGGCAGATGTTTTTGCAAGACCCAAGTCCAGAGCTGCAAAGAAGCTGGTATTTCAGGGGGATCAGAAGGTGGCGATTATGAAGAGCCGCCGCTGCATTCGCATCGTATTTACGAAGAACTCTTCTTTCGAACCTGTGATTGCGAACATGGTTCTGGAATGCAGGGCGAGCGTCAATATTCTGATGGCGGATACCCAGGACATCGGCGGAATTGCAACCGGTCAGATGATTCTGCAGCTTCCGGAGGAAAATCAGACCGCAGACAAGATGATTGCGTATCTGAGAGAAAAAAATCTTACAGTAGAGGAGTTGAAGGATTATGTTGAGTAGCAAGGAAATTAGCATGCTGATCGAGGCTACCGGCACATCCGTCTATATGACGCTGGCCTCTACCCTGATGGCATATGTGATCGGTCTCCCGATCGGAATTTTACTGGTTGTATGCGCACCGGGCGGCTTGAAGCCTAAGGCTGTGCTGTATAAGATCCTGGATTTTATCGTAAATATTACGAGATCCATTCCGTTCCTGATTCTGATGCTGCTTGCAACGCCGCTGGCACGTCTGGTGACAGGCAAATCCTATGGCGCAAATGCGACAATCATTTCACTGACACTGGCAGCAGCACCGTTTATTGCCCGTCTGGTGGAGTCTTCTCTTCTTGAGGTGGACAAGGGTGTGATTGAGGCGGCTCAGAGTATGGGTGCAAGCATCTGGCAGATTGTTTTTAAAGTGCTGATCGGAGAGGCGAGAGTTTCTCTGATCGTCGGTTCCACGATTGCACTGGGGACTGTGCTTGGCTATACTGCAATGTCCGGTGCCATCGGCGGCGTGGCTGATTCTTTCCTGGCCAAGAACAAGGCCAAGACCATCGACGCTAAGCTGGCTCGCGCTACCAAGTGGTTTGGTGCTGTGTTCCTGGTGCTGACCTTGATCCTGCTGATCCTGAACTAAAAACGGAAACGAAAGAGACGCCTGCGGGCGTCTCTTTTTTGCGTGTTCGGCTGTGGGGGCGGGGAAGTTCAGCAGGCGATACGGGTGCCGGTTTTACCGTCGATGCCGTCCCGGGCCTTTTCCAACAGGGTAATGAGGGC
>OMDO01000332.1_pt1 | contig 34363 bp, 15 predicted proteins | sample 1674051 | NCBI WGS metagenome assembly OMDO01 (sample SAMEA103958138, study PRJEB25191) | human gut metagenome | biome: human-associated habitat [ENVO:00009003]; feature: intestine environment [ENVO:2100002]; material: feces | place: Germany | collected 2013/2015 | reverse complement strand
GTAGAAAAACAAAAACTCGTTGTACATCCACACAAGAACGTACAACGAGTTTTTTTTATTTATATTGGGAGTTTTGACACACCCTCGTTGTTAGAAGTCTATCACCGATTGGCGATAGCACAGGAATCGTAAAACTGTAGGTGTGGGCTTACTTCTTCACCGGACGGATAGAGAAGCCGAAGTAGCGGTTGTAGCAGGTCACTTCCTGTCCGTTGGGTGCTATGCAGAGATACTTGGCCTGCACATTGGCCTTCTCGTTGAGGGAGGAAGTCCAGTAGTAGCCGGAAGCGTTGCTCTGGAAGAGGATGCTGCCATACATACGGCCAGCGAACGGCATGAAGATGCTGTTGCCATTGGGGCCGGTCACTTTCAGACCGCCCACGCCCATGTCGTAGTCCTCCTCCCAGGTGCAGTCTTCGATGAGCTCCTGCATCTCCTCTGGGGTCGGCATGCGCCATCCATTGCCGAGCAACTGTGCGGCAGCATCGTCGCTCTCGTCAAGTACTTCCTTATTGTCGATGAAGCCGTCGAGGCCGTAGCCCACCGACGAGACATACTTGGTGAGCTGGTTGTAGCTTGTGCCGTGCTTGTAAGTAGCCCATTCATAGTTGTCCTTGCCTTCTATTTCGCCCCATGCGAAGTAGGTGCCGAAGTCCCACGGGTTCTCTGCGCCGAGGTTGCGCTGCGCCCATTTCACGCTCAGACCGAGATCTACGGCCTCCTCGTCGCCTGCCGGCGGCGTGCTGGGCTCTGAGAAGGTGATGCTGTCGGCGTTCTCGATGAGGGTCTTCTCACCGTCCACCCATACATACACATTGTGCTTTGTCTGTGCCTGCATAGCCATCGAGAGTGCACAGGCGAAAAATAAGGTCAGTATTTTCTTCATAATTGTTTTGATTTTTGGTAAAAGTGGGGCCGCTTGCAGCACGCTTGCTTTGGGCGGCCCCTGCTGTTATCAAATGAAAATTAAGATGATGTTTTACTTGATGATGATCTTGCGACCCTGCTCCACGACCACGCCGCGGTAGTCCTTGCCGACGCGCTGTCCGGCGAGGTTGTAGCGAGGCTGATCACCCTGCTGTCCGTTGGCTGTGATCTCGGCGATGCCGTTGACGTAGAGCGTGGCGTCGTTGGAGAAGGAAGACTCGTTCTCCTCGTTGGTGTCGCTCTTGTAGAGGGCCGTCACGTTATAGACATGGTCTCCCGTGTTCACACCATGGTCGTCGAAGGTGGTCTGCGTTCCGCTGACCTCTCCCACGCGCTTGGCGTCGCGGTAGATGTAGTACTTCGTGATCTGGTCCTTGGCGCCCACGACACCCTTCTCGAAGGTCACGTCGTCGATACCGAAGAGGAAGCTATTGTTGGCGTCGCTCTTGTGGTGGATAGCGAGGAATTTCGTTCCCTCCTCCACATCAACGGTGATCTCCTTCCAGTTGGCCTCCTCAGAGATGGCGTTGGTGCCGTCGGCCTTGTAGGAGTTGATGAATTTGAAGTCGCTTGTCTTCGTGCCCGTCTTGGAGGAGAGCACGTCGAAGGCCTCGTTGTAAGGCAGCACGTTGCCCCACTCATCGACTACCGTCACGTTGAAGGCATAGAACTTGATGGTCTGTGCCTTGCCCGAGAGCTCGGGGGTGATGAGCCAGTTGTCGGCAGCGATCGGCATGCCTGCCACGCTGTTGGCATAGGGAGCACCAGCAAACTGGGCTCCGCTCTTCGGCGTAAGACCCGGGTTGCTTATCACGACGGGGAATGCGTCGGTGATCATGTCGGGGTTGAAGGCGAAGAAGGCGAGCGGCAGGTTCTGTCCGGGATAACTGTAGTTTTGGAAGAAGCCGCCTGCCAAACCCTTGTCGCCGTCGATGAGCGTCCACTCACCCAGTTCGGGGTCGAAGGCTGCATAGTCCTCGAAGTCCTCGGTGACAACCTCGGGCTGCGGCATGGACGGTCTGCTCCAGGAGAGCTTCACCGTGCCGTCGTCGCCAGGAGCCGTGGCCTTCAGGTCGCTGACGGCAGAGTAGGAAGAGCGGCGGATGCGTACGGTGGCCTCGTCGGTGGTATTGTCCGTGTCGAGCATGTCGCCGTCAAAGACCACTTGGGCCTTGAGGGTGGCGTTCTCGCCGAGGTTGACGCCAGCATGGAAACTCAGCGTCAGGGTGTCAGACTCCAGCACGCCGAGGGCGCGGGATGCCGTAACGGTATCTACGGGGATATTGTTGCAGTAGAGCACGACGCTGTATCCGCTGGCCTTCTCCGCGCCGTAGTTCTTCACGGTCACGTTGGCCTCGAGCGTCTTGCCACCCGTCACGCTCTTCGGAGTAGCGAGCTTGATGGCGGCGAGGTTGTGCTGCTTTTGGTCGAAGACGTTGATGTCGTCGATGCCGACGTAGGTCTTCTCGGGATCACCGTCGCAGATGGCGCGGAACTTGATGAGGACGAACTTCTCGTCGGCCCAGGGGGCGAGGCTCAGTTCCTTGCGCTCCCATCCATCGGCGGTCACCGTCGAGAGGTCATAGGTGTGGAGCTCGTGCTCCTCGGCGTCGGGTGTCTCGATGAGGATGCGCAGGCGGGCGCGCTCACCCTTCTTGGCGTAGAGGCTGAAGAAGAGTTTCGGATTCTCCGCGCCGTTGAGTGCGATCTTCGGCATATTCATCGAAACCTCGTCGCCGACCTGGATGTCATATACTCTGTCGCCGAAACCGGTATCTACGCTATACTGTCTCCAGCGCAGGGAACCAGCGTCGCCGTCGGAAGGATTGTCGTTGACGAGCATCCAGCCAGCAGGATTCATGCGGCTGTTGTGGATGTCATTGCCCTCGGTCCATACGAAACCGTTCTCCAGGTGGCCGTTGCTCAGGCTCTCCTTGAACGGGAGTGTGATGGCCGGGCCAACGATGAGCGGGTGGGTGCCGTAGTAGCCGCTGTTGCCCGCGGGGTTGTCGGCACGTGCGCCGAGCTGGAAGATAGACTGCGTCACGCCGTCTCCAGCTTGCGACTCGTCGGGATCAATAGGCAGGGTCATCTCGGTCACGCCCGGGTCGCTCGTGGCTACGAGGTCGCCGATGCTCATACCGTAGGTCGTCTTGATCATCTCGAAGAGCGACACCGTGACCTGTGAGGGATCGACATAGCCTTTGTTGGCACCGTAGTTGCGTGCCTCGGGCCACTGTGCGAGTACGTTGTTGCCGTTGTCGAGGAGTTTCACGCCTTCCGGGCTCAAGGGGACGTCGAGTCCGATATAGGCGGAGCGTGATGCCTTCGATCCTTCCTCGCCGTCGAGCAATGCCGTCACACGGTAGCTATGATAGCCGTTGGAGGGCACGTCGTTGTCTTCGTAGGTGATCGTCTGGCCAGGCTTGCCTGCACCGAGGGTGGCCACCTTCACGCCATTGCGCTTGATGATGACGCCGTCCACCTTGGAGAGCGGCTTGCCATCGACGGTCGTCGTCGGCAGCATGAAGCTCACCGTGGCCTTCAGCTTGCCCTGCTCGGCAGGAGTCACCTCCAGGTCTTCCACGGCTGCGGGCGACGTGGAGAGCGGACCCTTCTCGATGCTGAGGTCGTCCAGGAACAGCCAGTAGCGGTTGGCCTCGGCAGTATTGTCGTGGAATCCGAAGCGATAGGTCACCTCTTCGTCGAACGTCAGATAATAGGTACGGGTCTCGAAGTCGTCTCCCTTCGGCTCAAAGGTCGGCTGGAGGGTCTTCGTAAACTGGGCGGGGTTGTCGCCATCGCCGTATTTCACCTCGAAGGAGTTGACCCAGTTGGTGGCTGCGTTGCGGATATTAAACTTGATGATATACTGTCTTCCGGGCAGGAAATGGATGGGGGGCGTGACGAGCCAGTCGTCGTTGCCGTTGTTTGCGCTGTACTCGCTGCGCATACTTCCATCGTAGGAATCATTCCATCCCCATGTCAGTCCGTCGTTGTTGGCGTCGATGACCGTGAAGACATCGGCATCATCGGTCGTGGCGAACGAAGTCTCCCAGTCCGGCTCGATGGGCTGGTCGGAACCACGAAGCGGGGCTTGCACCTGCTTGGCGGGCACTTGCTTCTGTTTTACCACCGGCGCGTCCACTCGGGTGAAGCGCGATGCATCAGGGAAGATCACGGGTGTGGGTGTCTTCTGGATTGCTGGTGCGTCGTCCGTCTGTGCCAACGCTGATAGTGAGGCCAGCGACAGCGGCACGAAAGCCAGTCTGAATAGTGATAATTTCGTCATCTTTAATATAATTAGAACATTAAGTGTATGATTTCATTTGATAATCGTCTCACGTCGATAGTCTGTCCGCAAAATTAAGACAATATTTTGATATGACCAACGATTTCTCCTGTTTTTTTCTCATTCCGCACTTTTTGGGACAAATATCGATGCACATTCCCATGAACGCTCTGTTTTTTTACCAGAAATCTCCCGTTGTCAGTCATGAGATACTGCAGAATGTTCACTCTTTATACATGTATGCGTAACCCCAAACGGCCGATAGAGATTAAACTGAGAACGAATGTAAAGTTTTGTTTAAAAAATCATCCCTTTTTGAACACTTTTAAGGAAATAATTGCTAACTTTGCCCAACCAATGAAACAGAACTACCTATTGACCCTGATTATGTGTCTGCTTCTTAGCTCTTCGCTATGGGCACAGGACGCGCGAAAACTCGTTGCCGACTTCGATAAGAAGGGCAGCGTGAAGGCCGCCAACCGCTTCTTCGACTACCTCGATCAGGAGCAATTCACCGACGAAAGAATACAGTTTGCCACCAACACGCCCACTGATTCTCTGCGCAAGGAGGTGTGGTATTGGGCTGGAGAGTGGTTCAACGATACCCAGGAGTATGGGCTCGCCCGCCAATATGCGCTCCGCGCACTGCCCCTCTACCGTCATGACAATGCCGCCAAGGGCGACTGCCTTAATCTGCTGGCCATTATCGGTGTGCGGCTGGCCGACTTCCCTGCAGCCGCACAGTATGCCACGCGTTGCGTCCGCATCTACAAGAAGCTGCGCGATCCCGACCAGACTTCCTCCGCCCTCAATACCTTGGCGGGCATCAACCTGGCTGCCAACCACCCGAGACAAGCTGAAAAGCACATCCTGCAGGCGCTACGCTATGCCTCCCGCGCAAACAACCGACCGCGACAGGCCGTCATCAATGGCATGGCGTCGGAAATCTACTATAAGCTTGGCAATTACCAGCGTTCGCTTCAATATGCGCAAAAGGCATACGTAATCGACTCCCTGCTTGGCAATGAGGGAAAGATGGCCGTCCGGCTCACCATGCAGGGGGCGGCACTGGGCGGAATGAAGCGTGACGACGAGGCCGTCGCCGTCTATCAAAAAGCTATTCCCACGCTCCGCAGCGTGGGCAATATCCACTCCCTCGGCATCGCTCTCAACCAAATGGGTTTTATCCTTTTGAGACAAAAGCAGGAGCAGGCGGCCGTGGAGGCTTTCCGCGAGGCATCCAGCATCTTCTCGAAGATGGGCGACCTCTATAATGGGTGCACCGCCCGCAAGGGCCTCTATGAGGCTTATTGGAACCTCAACCCCGATAGTGCGCGCCATGAGTTGGAGCGGTTCAACGCTCTCCGCGACTCGCTCTACTCCACATCGACGGCCAAGGCGTTGGCTCGCTACGAGGCAGAGTTTGGCAACGATCAGCTGCGCGAGGAGGTCTCGGCGGGTAAGAACGCCCATTTACGTGACCTGCTCATCTCTGCAGCCGTCTTGTTGCTGCTCATCGGCCTTTTCCTTTGGGTGCAGCACCGTCGCACGCGGGCCCATCGGGCACAGTTGCGCCGACTCTTCCAGGAGTTGCGCCGTCTCGAAAGTCTTTCTGCCCCTGCGGCAGCCGAGACCGTTGTGAATCCTGAGTTGACAGCGCCTTCTTCCGCTGCTGATACAGAGAAAGGCTCTTCCACGCCCATTCCTTCCTCCCAAACGACACCATCGCCCGATAGTGTGCAACCTTCCGTGGAGTCGTCGCCCGCCGATATGGCCGATACGCTCTGTCGCCAGGTCATCGAGGTGGTGCGATCGGGAATGGCCAAGGGCGAGGTGAGCGTCACCGCCGTGGCCTCCAAACTCAATATGGGCGAGCAGACTTTCCGCCGCCGCTTTGTCTGCGAGACGGGACAGCAGCCCAAGATGTTCATCACTGCCATCCAGATGGACCTTGCCGCCCGCCTGTTGCTTCAGGATAGCTCGCGCCCCGTGGGCGAAGTGGCACGCGAATGTGGTTTTGACGAGGCCAGTGCTTTCTCCCACGCTTTCAAGAAGGCTTACGCCTGTTCTCCGACGCAGTATCGCCAGAGTGCTTCGCCGGCATAAACACATATATATATATATAATAAGGTATAACGCTTCCCAAGGAAGCTGGTTAGTTTTCCTCAAGAATGTCCTGCAAGTCGTGGATGACGGTTTGCAGGCATTGTTGTATTTGTGGTTGCTCCAAATCGTTGATATGCTCGGGCGACAAGGAGGTGAGGGCGTCGAGACAACCCATTTGCATCATCGTGGCAATGGGTAGGAGCTTATGGGCGATCTTGCTGATATCGGTGGTGGAAGAGGGCGTCTCGGTGGGGTTTGCTGCGTCGGTAGAGCTTGTGGATGGGTTTTGTATCTGTTGTAACAAGACGAGATACTGCGCCAACTCCTGACGGACCGTTCGGACAATCTCTTCGGCCGCCTCTGGGTCATCGTCTGCAAAGGCAACGAGCGGTGCAAAGCGAGGGGGTATGGAGGTTGACTGTGAGGGTGATGGAACTGTATCTGAGACGTGATCCTGCGAGACACCGAGAACCTTGGCGAGCGCATCGACACGAAACGGTTTGAACAGGCAGTCGTCGAAGCCTACCTCTTTCAGCTGGCTGAGGATGCTGCTGTCGTGTGCCGTCATTGCCACTACCCGCATGTGGGTGTGGTTCAGGTGCTGGATGATCTCCATTCCGTTCATCTCTGGCATCTCAATGTCCATGAGCATGAGGGAGGGTTTCTCGTTGTGGAGGGCGGTGAGTGCGTCGGTGACATGATGGCAGACGATGACCTTCTCTGGGGCGATCGGCAGACGGCGCAGCATCTCTTGCAGCAGTTGCAGCTGCAAGGGGTCGTCATCGAGCAGGAGGATTTTGGAGTCTTCCCATTCCGCAGCGGGCAGGCTGGGAGTAGTCTTGGCGGTCTCCTCCATCTCCGCATCCTTTGTTTTCTCTTCTAACGGAATGGTCACGGTGAAGGTCGATCCGTGCCCCACTACCGACTCCACCTGGATCTCACCGTCCAGGAGCGAGGTCAGCTCATGGGTGATGGACAAGCCGAGTCCAGCCCCCTCGATGCCTTGTGCGTTCTTTAGTCGGGTGAAGGCTTGGAAGACGTCGTGCTTCTCCTGCGTCGTCATACCTTTCCCCGTGTCCTTTACCGCCACCGTGAGGCGGAATGCCTTCTCGTCTTCGTCGTCGTTGGCAGATAGGGTCGCCACGACGCTGACGCTGCCCTGCGTTGTATATTTTACCGCATTGCCAACAAGGTTGTCCAATATCTGGCGGAGGCGGAAGGCATCGGCGCGGCAGATGGTACCCTTTCCGCCCTGCTCCGTCTTTCCGTCTGTCTTGTCCTGCCATGCCAGTACCATTTGCAGACCCTTTTCCTCGGCCTTCAGCCGATGGCCTTCCACACACTCCCGAAGTAGTTGTGAGGGTGAGAAATTGACGGGGTGTACCTCCATCAGTCCGTTCTCCAGCTGATGGTAGTCGAGGAGTGAGGCTACGAGGTGGGAGAGGTGTCGCGCCGAACCCTGGATGTGGTCCAGACATTCCCTGCCACGGGGTTGATCGACATAGTCTCTCATCATGTCGATGAAACCTGATATAGAGGCGGCGGGTGCCTTGATGTCGTGGGTGATGGTGAGGAGGAGTCGCTCTCGCTGTTGCATGATGCGCTGGATCTCCTCGTTGGCGTGCTCCAGGTTCTCCCGATAGATACGCTCTCTGCGGTTGTCGCGCCAGACATAACCTATTAGGATGACGGCGGCGACGACGGCGACGATAGCCAGCATCCCCATCTGCCACAACAGGTGACGCTGTGCCGTCATGGCCTGGTTGATACTTTGCTGTATCGACTTGCGCTCCCGGCGATGCACCTCACGGAGCTGCTGGGTCGATTTCAGGGCGAGTTGGGCGTTGATCACTTTCAGGTCGGCCATTTCCTTGTGTACCGCCTTTGCCTGGTGGCCTGTCGTCACCCGTTCCTTGCGGTCCACCTGCTTGAGGATGGTGACCACGTTGCTCGCCACGTTCACCGGGGTGACGACCGTGTCTATCACGGCCGTGTCGTTGTCCACCTTGATGCTCACCGTATCGGCGCGCTCCTTACGGAACACATCCGCCACCCTGCGGAAGAAGCCCTTGCGCGTCTTGACCACTTCTACGACCGTACTTTTCTCCTGCACCTTCTGTGGGGTCTTGGGGTGCACGACGACGGAGTCTTCTCCTTTGTCGAGGCTCTCCACCTTCTCGTGCAGGTAGTCTTTCCTTCATGGCCTCCGAGAGTTGTTGCAGATTGGCCTGTTCTGCCTTGAGCAGCGAGGACATCACGCTGTCAGCGGCCTCCCGTTTGCGGATATATTCCCGCGAGGCGTGATTGATGGCAAAGATAGATTTCGTGTTGCTATAGACCAAAGCGATGGCCAGGAGCAACACGACGGCCACGGCGCAATAACCGGCAGCGACCTTGAAGGGGATTGTATTGCGGTGCATGATGGGTGTTCTGTCGTTTCAGGATGCTAAGATAATACAAATCTGCGACGTGACAAAACTTTGTCGGTACTATTCTCAAGATGGAGGCGGATAGCAAAAAGAGCAGGCCATTCCACAATGACTTGCTCCCCTTGACTGCCTATACCTTGGAAGGCAATCCGTAACACACTTTCCCAAGAGGTGTCCTTACTCTGCCGTCTGCTCTGTTTCGACAGGCTGATCTGCCGGCTCTGCGGGCTGATTTACCGTGTCGTCGGAGTCCGTTGTGACGACGGTATCTGCAGGAGCGACGAAGCTGATAGAGTCGGACTGCATCGTACTTACTGGCTCATTCTGAGCGAAAACGTTACCTACTGAAACCATAACCAACGCTGCGACTGCTGCAAAAACTAACTTCTTCATAATGTTTATCTTTTAAATCGTGAATATTAATTGTTTTGTTGAGCCGCCTCGTTGTGTCTCCATTCCTTGGCGGGCTCACTAATTATATCACAATCTGCGTGCCAACTTTTGACATGATTTCGTAAGTCGTTGATACATAGTAAGAAAATGGTTTTGACACGAAAAACGGTGGTGTGGAAAGTGTGGAAATAGTGTGGAATTTTTCTACAAAAAAGTGTGGAGATGCCACCGTGGCATTTCCACACTTCCCCATAGGTGGGGACGAGGCCCCATCCCGGCACGCGGGTTCATGCCGTCTTATATCCCGTATTTCTTCATCTTATTATATAAGGTCTTGCGATCGATGGCGAGGAGCAGGGCCGCCTTGCTTTTGTTGCCGTCCGCGGCTTGGAGTGCATGGACGATCCGCTGCCGCTCCGTCTGCTCGTCATGGAGGGTGATGGGGTCTGTAGGCTGGGCGTGGTTCATACACTGATCCAGTTCCTTCACACCGATGTAGTCGCCTTTGGTCAAGAGGACGGCTCGCTTCATCACATTGTTCAGTTCGCGGAGGTTGCCGGGCCACCCGTAGGAAGCTATCCGTTCGGTAGCCTTTCGGTCGAAGCCGACGACGTGGCGTCCCAGCTCTTGGTTGGCCTGTCGGACGAAAAGGTCGGCAAAGAGGAACAGGTCCGTTCCGCGGTCGCGCAGGGCGGGCATGTGGATTGTAAACTCGTTGATGCGGTGGTAGAGGTCCTCGCGAAACTTACCCTCGGCCACTCGCTGTTCCAGATTTTCGTTGGTGGCACAGACCAGACGCAGATCGATGTCGATCTCGTGGGTGCTGCCGACTGGACGTATCTTACGCTCCTGAAGCGCACGGAGCAGTTGCACTTGTACTTCGTAGTTGAGGTTCCCCATCTCGTCGAGAAACAGCGTGCCGCCGTTGGCCGTCTCGAAGGCTCCCTTCTTGTCTTGGTCGGCCCCCGTGAAAGCTCCCTTGACATAGCCGAAAAACTCCGAGGCTGCCACTTCGCGTGGGATGGCCCCGCAGTCGAGGGCAAAGAACGGCTTGTCGGCACGCGGGCTTAGCTCGTGGATGCGACGGGCGACATACTCCTTTCCAGTGCCACTGGCGCCGAGGATGAGTACTGACATGGGGGTGGGGGCTACCAACGACACGAAGTCGTAGAGCCGTCGGGAGGCCTCGCTCTTGCCTTCGATGTAGCGGGGCACGGCGTCTCCTCCCTCCGTTGTGCCATTTGTTGGCTGGGCAGCTGGTGCGCTGGCATCGGACAGAGGGGTGGGGGGCTGTGTGGACGCATGAGCCCTCAGCGCCTCCTGGATCTTCTCCAGTAGGATGTCGGGCTGAAACGGTTTGGCGATATAGTCGGTGGCACCCGCCTTCATGGCGAGGACGGCGTTCTGTACCTCGGCATAGCTCGTCATCACGATGAAGGGAATCCGCAGGTTGTGGTCCTGCGCCCATTTGAGCACGGCGAGGCCGTCGTGGTCGGGCAGGCGGAAGTCGGAGAGGATCAAGTCGCGATCTCCGTCCTTCTCCAGCAGGAGCAACGCGCCCTTGACCGAGGTGGCTTTCTCCACTTCGAATCCCTTTTTTCTCAACCATGTCTGAATCAGGGTGCCAAACGACAGGTCATCCTCCACAATCAGTATCTTTGCCATATCTTCAGGTCTCTTGCTTATTTGTAGATGCAAAAGTAAGGGATATGCTAAAGTCTGGCAAGAAAAAAATAATAAAAAACAATAAGGCTTATCAGGAAAATGGCGTTACAAGGTCGTTGTGGGGTAGGGGAAGTGGTGGGTGAAACCATCCTAACTGGATGAAAAATGGTATAAAGTCGTGTGAAAAATCTATCACGACGGCTAAAATGGTAGCTGCAGACTTGGAAAAAGGCTACAAAATACGTGTAAAAAAGGCTTTTTTAAGGTCTTGATACTTTTTGCAACACTTTGTATGATTTTTACAACAACATAATTTCCAACAAGTTATACCTTTGCCGCCAGAAACTGAAGTAAAATATCTGTCCAGTGAAGAAAGAAGACCACGACATCCGCCACCAGCGGCTTCCCCATGAAGCCCATGCGCATCTTCCACGTCGTCCATCACACGATGAGTTTGTGCACAATGTGGTACGCCTGATTATTGCCTCGATGCCTGCCCGCAGGCATGGTGTGGCTGAGATCGCGTCGAGCCTGTCGCTCGGCGAGCAGACTTTCCGCCGCCATATCTTTGCCGCCACAGGACTTGCGCCGAAAGATTTCATCACGAGTGTGCAGATGCGCGAGGCCGCAAGGTTGCTCATCGATTGTCAGGATGTTCGGATCCGGGATGTGGGTTGCCGCTGTGGATTCGACGACGCGAGCGCATTCACCAACGCCTTTAAGAAATGTTATGGCATGGGGCCGAGACAATTTCGCAACCTACACAATGATGAAGCAGAATAATAAAAGAACGGAAGCGAAATCGGGGTGTAAAATGTACAAACAGTTGTGTTTTTCTATAAAAAGTTAGCAAATTGCGTTATCAAAGCGAATGTTTGCGGTTTTTGTAAGATATTTGCAACTGTTAATTTGGGCCTTTTACTTAACTTTGCAGCGTGACACCACGTATTGCAGACTTAGACAATCACTGAACATAAAAAACTAAATAGAGTATGCCGAAGAGAAAGACCATTTGTACCGCCTTCCTCCTCCCGCTGACACTCACCGGTTGGAGTCTCCACTGCACCGCGCAGAAGGAGCTCTCTTGGGTGGGCGGCACTGTCTTCGTCTTCGGCGATGTTTTCGAGGCGGGTGGGACCGTTCGCCACCGCTTTCTGCTTCGCAATGCTGGCGAAGCCACATTCCATATCCTCTCTGCCCGTCCTGGCTGCGACTGCACGTCGGCGGTCTATGACACCCGCAGCGTGCAGCCCGGTGACACGGCGTGGGTAGAGGTCAGCTATGACCCGCATGGACAGGAAGGGCCCTTCCGGGAGCGCGTTCGTGTCGAGACCGACAGTCCCGCTGGCTGCAATACCTTATTTATTAAGGGGACGGTAGTGCCGTCAGGCGATGGGGGAGACAGGCCATCCGCCGCCCGTCAGGAGGTCGGGACGGCGGAAGGACGCGACTGAAGAATCACTATTTTCCAATCAATTTTACCCATTAGTCTATGAAAAAGAACATTCTATTCATGATGACGCTCCTGTTGTCCACTCTATGGGCGCAGGCAGCGAGGGACTGGAATCCCCCGTCGGGGAATCAATATCCGTCCCATGCCGTAGTTTATGCGACGCTTTTTGATGCGTCGGGGCAGGAGGTTGACAATGTCGCCGATATGCGTGTTGGTGCGTTCATCGATGGTGAGTGCCGTGCAGCCGCAAACCCAGTAGTTCGCGAAACCCCTGACGGGGGGCGGTATATCTACACGCTCCGCATCGGTGTGAACGATGCCGACAAAGGCAAGAAGGTACAATTTGTGCTTCAAGACATTCCAGGAAATGAGTATGTACTTCCTGAAACCATTACCGTGACGGGTGGTGACGAGACGGTTGGGGGTGTTCCTTCAAATCCCTTCCATCTGACGTTTACTCCCATAACGGCGATCAATGGACCATCAGAGCTTCATGTCAACATGGGTGAGACGGTCAATCTGCGCGAGAAATTTAGTTTCGAGCCAGAAGGTGCGTCGCTCCCCGAAGTCCTTCCGTGGGTTAAAGATACCTGTAGCAGCTTTACTATCGTGAATGACGTCCTGACACCTGTACGAACAGGCAGCTGGGCTTACTTCGACCTGTCTATTAGTGGCTGTTGGCATCGTACGGAACTTTTCATTCACCAGCCGATCACGGGTCTCGCTATCAACGACACGGATTATCCTGGCGGCGTGATCACTGTCCCTGTGAATGGAGATGTTATGCTCAACAGGGCGTTGAAAGACATTTTGATAATCCGTCCGGCCAACGCTACAGAGAAGGTGAAGTGGACCCCGTCAGACCCCACGGCCATTGTTGATGCACAGGGAGGATGGTGGCATCCTGTCAAGGCGGGAACCTATACCATGACGGCCACTGCGCCAGGTGTAGATTCCGTGACGGTGACGGTCAAGATCATCCAGCCTGTCGAAAGGATGACTCCTAATTATGATGAGATCCGTCTTCGTGTGGGTGATGAGCTGACACAGTATCTCCCCTATACCTATACGATTTATCCCGAGAATGCCACCGACAAGGAGGCTGGCATCTCCTATGGCATCAGCAGCGAGGATGGTATCTTGCAGCGCAATGATGATGGTACCATCAAGGCGGTGAATTCAGGAAGCACCACGGTGTGGGTTTACCACAAGGATATTCCTAACGGTCCCATTAGCCTTTCGGTCTATGTCATTGACTTCCCGTCGAAGGAGTCCTTGGCGGTCAAGAACGACCCGTTCTCCGTGACGCTTGCAGATTATGAATTGTCCAAGTTCAATATCTATCAGCGCCTTGTGGACAACATCGAAAACACGGGAACGATCAACTTCCCCCATGAACTCGATTTTGCAGAGGACACCGCGGGTGAAGGTATTCTGACATTGTACACCGACGGCGACGGCAAGGTAAGTGAGGTTTTGGCCAAGCAATATGGCTCTACTGCCGTGAAGTGGACTTACAACGGAACCGCCATGGGCTTCAACGAAGATGGATCTTTCAATGCAGACAAGGAATATAACTTCTCCGTTGGTTTCAAACTGAACATCGTGGAGGGTCTTGCAGACGTTTGGTTAGATTTGTTGCAGATGGACGTCAATGACACCGAGGCTGTGATGGTAATTAAGACCAGACCCGAGAATTTCTTGCTTGATGAGAAGCAGCTCACATGGAGAATTCCTCCTTATAGTGATACGGACGATACACCCGTTTTGGAAATCGGCGATCGCATTGAGGGAAAGAACGAGTGGAAGGTCACGGCCAACCGCCTTGGAAATTACAACGTGAGTATCTCCTATGGCCAGTTTGCCCCGAGAAGCGAAGTGGAAATCGGCCAACGTCTCTTGCTTGGTGAGGGATGGAGTTGGATCTCGCTCTTTGCCAACAAGGTCGGCCAAGATCTCTTCTACAAGTATTTCTATGACGCACAGGAGGTTCGATCGCAATATATGCTCGTTTATAACGATCCCGAATATGGATTCTTTGGCGACCTCAAGGAGTTGACCACGGCGGAAGCCTATAAGGTTTGCGTCAAGGATGGTGCTCACTTCGATATGTTCCTCTATGATGGCGGTGTGTACAACTACAATACAGGCCGTGATATCAACCTTATGCCTGGCTGGACGTGGGTGAGCAATCCCTACTGCTTCGACCACGATTTGCAGGTGGCTTTCGGCAAGGCAACCTTTGCCAACGATTCGCGCATCGTCTCCAAGAATGATGGCTTCGCCACCTTCCAGGACGGCCAGTGGGTAGGAACGCTCACGCGCTTCAACGCAGGCGAGGGCTACCTGGTCTATAACGCTGCTGCAGAGAATGCCTTTGTGTCGTTTGCCGCCGAGGGAGTGATCCCGAAAGCCGAGCCGCGCAGCGTGGCTTCCGCCCGCCGTGCCGCCGAGCAGAGCGTGTGGCGCTATGACGGTAGTCGCTTTGCCGATAACATGAGTGTCATCTGCCAGCCCACGACGGCACTTGAGGCCGACCGCTACACCATCGGTGCCTTTGTCGGCGACGAGTGTCGCGGAGAAGGCCGGATGATCAATGGCCGCTTCTTCGTCACCGTCCATGGCGAGATGGGCGAGAAGGTCAGCTTCCGCCTCTATGACGCATTGACGGGCGAATACTTCGTCCTCGACGACGCTGTGGACTTTGCCTCCACCGTAGGCACCTACCAGCGTCCGATGGCACTCAACACCCCGACACTCACGGGCATTGACAGCGTCACGGGCGACCAGGGCGTAGCCGTCTATCTCGATGGTGGCCGCGTGGTCGTGGCGGGTGTCGCCGCGGAAAGCGTTGAGGTCTATAATGCCTCGGGTATGCGTGTCGCTGCCGAGGGCCTGGGCACGGGCGTCTATGTCGTCCGCGTCAAGACCGCCTCGGGCACCATCACCCGCACCCTCTTCAGACGTTAGTCTCTCTATGGGCCTCCTCCCACGCCACCGCCAAGGAGCGGAAGCGCGGCGGGAGGCCCTCATAAGATATGTGACCACCGAATCCCAAGAATAACCAAAAACCGACCACGCAATGAGACAGAGCACGCCAGGGCACAGACACCGACTCGCGGCAAGACTTTCAGCAGCCATTCTGATGGCCTGCTCTTGGGCCATTGCGCCCGTCTGCGCGCAGGACATTTCGCAGATAGCCAAGAGCGACCCGCTCATCATCACCGGCTCCGTAGGTACCAACAACACCTACTTCCACAGCTCTGCCGGGCTGGGATATATGTCGCCGCTGAGCAATAGCTTCTTCGCCAATCTCAACTTCAACATCTACGGGTTCTCGATGCCGTTCTCGATCTACTTCTCGAACGACAACCTGAACTTCAGCTATCCCCAGTTCTCGTTCAACCTCAGTCCGTCGTACAAGAACTTCACCGCCCACATCGGCCAGTCGTCGATGCCCTTCTCCCAGTATGTGCTCAACATGTCGTTCAATGGTGTGGGACTGGAGTGGCGTGACAAGCAGTTCCGTGCCTCCGCCTTCTATGGTGTGTTGCGCCGCGCCGTCAATGACAACCCCGATGATCCCACCGCCCGCATTCCACAGTACCGACGCTACGGTTGGGGAATCTCGGCAGGCTACAGTAAGGGCGGCAATAGTATCGACCTCTACTTCCTTCGTGCCTACGACTCGGAGAGCTCCATCGATGAGCGGTGGCGTACCCGTGTGCGGCCGCAGGAGAACCTCGTCCTCGGACTGAAAGGACAGTTGAGCTACAAAAACTTCCTCTCGCTGGCCGCCAATGTGGCCACGTCGGCTTTCACCGCCGACCGCGAATCGCAGCAGGTCATGACCGACGAGGCACGTCGGTTTGACAAGATCTTCGAGACCCGCTACACCTCGCGTCTCCGCTTTGCAGGCGACGCCACGCTCGGACTGACGCTGAAGGGTTTCAACGCGAGCATTTTCTATAAATACATCCAGCCCGACTACGTCTCGCTTGGAACGTACTACACATCCAACAACTACCATACGCTCGGCCTCAGTGCCGGGACGACCATCTTCCGTCGCCTCACGCTCAGCGCGTCCTTCTCTGGACAGGAGGATAACCTCGCCAAGCAGCAGCTCTATACCACCCGTGGTTATGTCTATAACGCGATGGCTTCGCTCCGCATCAGCGACCGGATGAACGTCACGGCGATGTACAATGGCTACCTGCAGTCGCAGGGCGATGGTACGGCACAGGTCAACGACACCACCGAGATACACCGTGTGCTCCACTCCTTCAGCCTCGTGCCGACCTACAATCTGCCCGGCGAACTGTTCGACCACACCATCTCGCTCTCGGCCAACTACACGGAAAACCGCGACCTCAACAAGTTCTCCGTGGGACAGACCGACGTGAAGACGCTCGCCCTGGGTGCGTCCTACAACCTCAATGTGAAGCCTTGGGAGACCAATTTCACCTTCTCACTGAGCCACCAAAACACCAAGGGCTTCAATTCGGAGTACTCCTCCGACGTGGCTTCGATCTCCACGGGACGCTCCTTCCTCAAGGAGAAGAACCTCAGCACGTCGGCCACGGTGTCGCTCAACTACAACGAGGTGCGTCACCACTCCAAGAGCCTCTCCATGGGCGTGGACCTGTCGGCGAGCTACACCCTCAAGAAATACCACTCGTTCAGCCTTGGAGCCTCCTTCAGCCAGTATGGCGACGTCAATCTGGAGAAGACGAGGAGCACGCTCGACAACCGCGACGTGAGGCTGACGTTCAACTACCTCTACACCTTCACGCTCCTCCAAGTGAGTGCGAAGAAGAAGGATAAGAAGGAACAGAAGGAGAAAGGCAGTAAGGGCCGGTGATCCCATCTCCCGCCCCAATGCCTCGACCGCCACACGATACCGTACAGGATCGTGATCCCACGCCTAAGCCGACCTCCGTTGGCAGCTGGCGTCACCAAGACCACCCTCTCCGCCGACCCCGTTCCGGCGGGAAGACAGGAAGGAATGCCAAGAGACCATCATCCTCCAAATACCACGGCCCGACGTGGTAGGCGGGGGGAAACAAAACCAATACATAGAGAACATGAGACTGCGAAGATACACCGCCACACTGATGCTGGCCCTGTTGAGCCTCGCCGCTGCGCTGGCCCAAAGCGTCAACGTCAATGTCATGCCCTTGCGCGACGTGCTGCCGCCGCAAGTGATGTACTATCTGTCCAACCCCGGGCAGTACTTCAACATCACCGTACAGAATCCCTCCACCGAGGCCCAGCAGATCTTCTTCGGCGCGGAGCTGCGGCAGGTCACGCCAGCCTCGGGGCTTGAGGTCGTCGTGCCGGCCAAGACCATGCCGCGCCAGCCTATCGAGGTTGGTGCGGGTGCCACGCGCGTCCTCACCGCAGCGGAGATGCGGACGATGTTCAACCACGTCCGATCATCGGACGTCTCGATGCCGTCCAATCTGTTCTCCGATGTCACCTCTGGTTCCTTCGGCAACCTGCCTGAGGGTACCTACGAGATCATCATCAATGCCTATCAGTGGAATCCGAACACCCCCACGCCTGTACTGATCAGCAACCCTGCTCTCAGCCGTACGATGTTTCGTGTCTGCTACCAGGCAAAAGCTCCCGAGTGGCTCATGCCCGTCTCCACGGGCGACTTTGAGAACCGCGACATCGCCACTCTCGTCAAGCAGACCCCCATCCTCACATGGACTGCGCCGCAGGTCAACTGCGACCCGAAGCCGCGCAACTATACCTACGACCTGAAAATCGTACAGCAGATGCCACTCCAGGATCCCCTGGAGGCCATCGAGCGCAACCCCGTGGTCTATCAGGTCACGGGCCTCACCGTGGCGCAGTGTATGCTGCCTGCGAGCATTGTCAACGGATTATCTCCCTTTGAAACCTATGTCGCGCAGGTCACGGCACGATCCAATGCCACACAGATCGGTGCGCTCGACTATATCAATATCCAGAACGACGGACGCAGCCAGTTGCGCCTCTTCCGCATCAAGGACTATTCCTCCAGCTCACCCGACGGGCGTGTGACCTTTGCGCCGCCCGTGGTCAGCGATCCGATGATGGCAGCGGGTGGCGACACGCTCAGCGCCCAGCGATCTGTCACTATAGACTGGAAGGCACCCGTCTCGGACAATCCGTCGGTGCTTCCCGTCACCTTCTCCTATGAACTGAAAGCCGTCGAGGCGGTCAAGGATATGGATCTCTCCAGCGAGGCGGCCCGCCGCAGCTTGATGGAGAGCCAGCCAGCCCTCTACGAGGCCAAGAACCTACGGACGCTCAGCCATGACCTGCCCGCCGAGACCTTTGCCAAGGCCAAGGGCAGCATGGATGTCCTCGTGCAGGTCACGGCACGTCCCGACACCATAGCGGGCTCGCACCGTAAGTATATATTCACTGACGAGGGTCGCTCCGCACCCGTGCGCTTCACCGTGGGCAAGGGTGGCATCCGCATCGTCGGACTGGGAGCCGACGGCGACGCTCCCGACTCGCTATACGTCTTTAATAACCAGCGCATCACGTCACCCTATTTCGCCCCTGACGGAGGAGCGAGAAAGCTCTTCGTGGGCGACGCCCTCAATCTCAATTGGGAGCGGCCGCGCTACTACTCCGGTGACGGTGTGCGACAGGACACGATCCGCTTCAGCTACGACGTGGAGCTCTATGCGGCCCGCGAGTACAAGGATCGGGAGGAGATGCTCAAGGAGAAGCCTATCTACACCAACCGAAATCTCACCCAGCGCAGCGACTCCATTGGCTGGTCGGTGCTCGGTGAGAAGGTTGCCAAGGGCGACTATCTCTTCCTGCGCGTCGTTCCGAAGTCGCTCAACGAGGAGTCGATCCACTTCCTCAACGACTCGCTCAACACCTTCGACGCGGCCATGGCGGAACGTATCAGCCACAATTTCTTCAAGTGTCGCAACCAGATAGACATCGAGAACACAAACCCCACCGACCGGTCTGCCGACGACTTGCGTGGCAGCGAGGTGATGGTAGGTGAATACAAGCTCATCCTCGATGGCGACCTGAAGGCTGTGGAGGGTAAGCCCGGTCACTTCTCGGGCAACGGCCACGTGGTGTGGTCGCCTCTGCTGCTCACATGGAAGCTTGCCGTGGAGTTCTCCGACATAGCCATCAACACCGAAGACCAGGTCTATGAGGGTGTGGTCGAGACATGGGGCGGCAAGGAAGGTGTGAAGATGCGCTCCTCGGAGGTCGTTGACAAACTCTTCTCCGACTGGGGTATCGACAACCTTATCGGTGACACAGGACTGCCCTATGCCGACCGTCTGCAGGAGGAGGCCAATGGCAAGATACGTGGTCTGGCCGATGACCTGCCCGAAATCGCAGAGTACTACCAGGACTTCCAGAAGGGCAAGGCGTTTGTCTCCAACCTTCTGAAGGGCAATCTGGAGGACGTGACCTTCCCGCTGGAGATCCCCGAAGAGTATAATACGACACCCGTCGGACTGACCATCAACAAGATGAAGTTTGCTCCGACGTTTGCCACGATGGATATCTTTGGCACCTGTGTCGTGCCCGAGAGCGAGGTCACGCAGAAGCAGATCCTCGTCTTTGGTGCGCCGCGCCTCTGTATCAGCCCGTCCAGTCTCATCCCCGAGGGTGGCATGGTGGCCCTGCTCAAGGACTTTGTCATCGAGGAGAAGAAGACGGGATTTGAGTGTACTTTCAAGGCGCCGACCGATGTCATAGAGCCTGCAGACGGTTGCTTCGTGGCTTGGAGCGACAACAAGTTTGTCGGTCTGACCCTCGACGTCGATATGAAGATGCCCGAAGATCTCAAGAAGGTCGATTCCTCGGGTAAACCGACGGAGGAGAGTCCCATGCTCCATATCAAGACTACGCTGTCGAGCTGGGACGACTTCCTCGTCGAGGCCAACCTCGATGAGTTTGAGCACGTCGATCTGCCGGGCTTCACCTTTGGCGCCTCGACGGTCGTCGTCGATCTCTCTGCCACGCGCAATGGCGACGGCATGGTCTTCCCCAAGGAGGACTTTGACCGTGCCAAGGCTGGTATCTCCACGGGCCAGGACGAGCTCTGGGAGGGACTCTTCATCAAGAAGATCAACATGCGCTTCCCCGAGTCCATCAAGATTGGCAACGGCGACGACCCGATGTCCTTCACGATGGAGAACATGTTCATCGACCGCTCCGGCATCACGCTCGACGCGGGTCTGAAGAATATCATCGACTACTCTACGGGTAAGGAGGGTGAGATTGATGGTTTCAAATATACACTCGACCACCTCTATATCTCCATCATCCAGAACAACTTCAACAAGTTCTACTTTGATGGACAACTCAACATACCGCTCTTCAAGGGAACGGTCTATTACACTTGTAATATCTATAACCAGTCCTACACCCAGAAGGGTACGGGTAAGGGCTATGCCTATGTCTTCAAGACCACTCAGATCGAGGACCTCGACTTCGATTTCATGCTCGGTGAGCTGAAACTCGATCACAGGTTGACCTACTTCCTCATCGAGGCATTGCCCGATGCGTCGGGTGAGCTGAAGACCAATGTGGAACTTTGTGTCGGTGGCGGTGTCACCGTAGCAGGAGCGAAGACTGTCAACAAGAAGCTCGCGAAGCTCCCGTTTGACCTCTCGCTTCCCCAGTTGAAGTTCTGTAATATGCGTCTGGCCAACGGCAAGCGTTTTGAGTCGGTCTATGCCGACAGTTTGCAGAAGCGTGACCGGGCGGCTACTGAGGTTATCGTCGATGCCGTCGCGGAAGGTAGCTATGGTTGGTGGAACGAGGCCAAGGATATTGAATTGTGTGGTGGCAAGCTGGTCCTCAACTTTGGCCAGTGGGGTGCCATCGCTATGAACTCGGACCCGTCCAAGCCTTCGGCAGGCGAATGGTTCGAAGGACTCCCCGACGAGGTCAACAAGGCCGTCGATGATGCCATCGAAAAGGGAAAGAATGCGGTCGATAATGCGATTGATGCTGCGGGCAAGGCCGTGGATAATGCTATCGACGCTGCTGGCAAGGCCGTCGATGCAGCGGGTAAGGCGGTTGATAATGCGATTGACGCAGCTGGTAAGGCTGCCGAATCGGCAGGTAAGGCCATAGATTCGGCATTGGACAAGGCCACTGGAGGCAGTGGTGGCGGAAATACAAAGAAGTTCCTTGACTACGACGAGAATAATCCGGGCTACGGACCCAGTGTGGCCGAGGTGCCCTATGAGGCGGTAGCTCCGGCTGCTGCGGGATCCAACAAGTCGCTGAGCTGCAAGGTAGGACCGTTCCGCTTTGCACTGACCGACTGGGGATTTGACTATGTCGTCACCGACGGTGAACCCTATCTGGCCATCAAGATTGGTGGTGATATCACGTTCAGCGACGATCTGGATGTGACGGCAGGCACGACGCTGGAGATCCAGTCCTACGTCAAGAATATCAGTAAGCCCAGCGAGATCTCCTTAGAGTATAAGGACCTGAAGTTCCGCGAGGCCCGACTCGACATCGAGACAGCCGTGCTCTCCTTCCAGGGTGTGCTGGCGGTCGATGGCGACGCGGGAGGCATCGGTGGAACGGACAAGGGCTACAAGGGCAAACTGTCCTGCAAGGTCAAGGGCGGCATCTTCGAGATGGACGTCCAGGGCGGTTACTTCAACCACAAGGAGGAGGACAACAACTTCTCTTGGGGCTTCTTCGATGTGATGGTGGGTGGCAAGATGGGTATCCCCATGCCGCCAGTGGCCCTCAACAACATTCGTGGAGGTCTCTACATCAACTGCGTCTATAACACGAGCGACAAGCTCAATCCTCGTCCTCGCAAGGGTGCGATTGGTCTTGTCTTCGGTATGGGCATCACGACGAGCGATGGTGAGGCCATCAAGGGCCGCCTCGACTTGACCGTTGCCTTCGACACCAAGAAGAAGACGCTCACCACGTTCCTGTTCAATGGTTCGGTGACGGCGGTCGGTGGCATCGTCAATAGTAAGGTCAAACTCGTCTATGAGGACAACGAACAGGAACGCTACTTCCAGCTCAACCTCACCATGGATGCTGCTTTCGACGGTGGCGAGCTCAAGGAGATTATGAACGAGCTCAATGGTGCGCTCTCCGAAGTGAAGAGCCAGGTGGATGCTGTCGCAGGAGAGTTCGAAGAAATCAAGGAGACAGCTGAGGAGAGCTTCAAGAGCGGAATGGGCGACAAGAGCGAGAAGAAGAACGAGGATTACAAAAAAGACATGGCCTCCTATAATAAAAAGAAGGGCGAGGATAAGGATAAGAGCGACGATGGCACTTCGTTTAGCGGTCCTTCGCTCAAGGTGAGCCTTGATCTTTATATCGGCCACAAGAAGCCCGGTGGTGCGACCAAGTGGCACCTCTACCTTGGTGAGCCCGACCACGACAAGCGTTGTGAGTTTACGCTCGTCGACTTCAAAACAAAAATTGTCTCGGTAGCCATCGGTGCCAACGCCTATTTCTGTTTGGGTAACGAGTTGCCCAACAACGGCCAGCTGCCCCCGATACCAGAGAAGGTGAGACGATTCCTTGATGGTGGAAGTAAGGGTGGTGTGCAGAGCGACAATATCTCTGAAGCCAATGATGCCCGCGCCAAGGCGTGCACCGACTTCCTGGCCAATGCGAAGACCAGTGGCGGTGTGATGCTCGGTGCTTCGGTATGGGGCTATGTCAAGGTGGATCTCGGCCTCTTCTACGGAGATATGGGTGCGACGGCGGGCTTCGACGTTTCCATCCGTCACCTTAAGGGCAACAATAAGTGTATGAACCTTAAAAAGGAGCCAGGTATCAATGGTTGGTATGGCGAGGGACAACTCTATGCCTACCTCTATGCCAAATTTGGACTGAGGATCAACCTCGGCTTTTTCAAGAAGAAGTTGGATCTCTTCAATGCGGGCATTGGTGGCGTGCTGAAATGTGGTATGCCCAATCCGAACTACTTCACGGGCAAGGCTCGCGTGAAGGTAGAGCTCCTCGGTGGCCTCGTGAAACTCAACAAGAAGTTCAGTTTCGAGTGTGGCGATGTGTGCGAGATGTTCTACGGCAACGCCCTCGACGACTATGTCCTCTTCGAGAGCTGCAACATCGGACTGAAGAGTTGGGACGAGGCCGAGAAGGCGAAGATCAGTTGGGATATCCAAAGCAATCCCATTGTGATGACGCAGGCCGACCTGAATGTACCCATCCGCGTCGTGGATCCCACACAGCTGAATCGCTTGCAGAACCATTCCAGTGGCGATGGCAAGAGCGAGGAGACGCTCAAGGACCTGGCAAGCCGCCAGTTCCGGTTCAAGATGGACGCCTCTTTGCCGCCTACGCTGACGGAGTATAGTTCGCTCTCTGATGCCAAGGCCAATCGCAATGGCGTGGTGTATGAGATGACGCACCGTATTTATAAGGAGAAGGTGACGCTCTCTGTGGACCAGCTGCATCGCAACAAGTACTATAAGGTCACCATTTCTGGCTACGCACAGGAGTTCTACAACGGCTCATGGCGCGATCCAGAGACGTATGACACCATCAAGAACAAGTACGTTGCCCAGGCATGGAAACAGACCAAGGAGTTCTATTTCGCCACCAACAATGCGGAGATGAGCTTCAAGGATGACGAGGACCTGTATCCGCATGTGAAGTTGATGTATCCCAACCAGGGTAAGCCGGGCAATAGAGAAGACATGATGTTCAACTATTCTGCCAATGGCAAAAGCTACAGTTACGCTTATACTCCCGCATATTGGGAGGACGTGAAGCAGCCGATCATCTCGCTGGCTCGGCCGATGAAGGGCAAAGCCTACCAGAAAGGCAGACTGAAGTGGTATCTCTACTCCAATGGAAAGCTGCTCTCCACCCGGGAGAACCAATGGATAGAAACCAACAACTACTCTATCCTCACTCCGCAGTTTGGATTTGCCAACGTACCAGAGACCAACAATGCCGACTACATCATCCGCCTGCGCTACGAGTGGACGGAGACCAAGACCTCGCCTGCCACATGGGTTGTGGCCAGGACCTACAACGTATGGGGCACTTCGGCAAAGCAGGTACGCACCAAGGCGATGAAGGACAATGGTATCAATGCCTATGGTAGGGTCCTCAACAAGAAGGTGGAGGTCTCTGAGGCAGGCCTAATGAATGTCAATGACAACGATACTGTGGGAGCTGGAAGACGCAAGTTTATCGTCACCGTCTATGAACGGAAGGCTGGTAAGGTCACCAGAGAGTTCGTCAAGGACCTCTTGGCCCTTAAGGTCACTGTGACCAAGCAGGGTGTCAATGGAAACGCGTTGTACAACGATCCGCTCTACTACTGCAGTAAGTTTATGGCCACCCGTCTCGACAAGATCACCTATGACGGTCAGAACCTAGAAATGAACGACGACCAGCTACTCATCACAAGTGCTAATCAAAGAGGAGGATTTGTGCCGTATTATAACACGGAGAACCCATTTATCTATCTCTCCTATATGAGTCGGATGTTCTTCATCGGTGGTCATAAGTTTGTTTCTGCCAAGAATAACCTCAACTTGACGGTGCAAAGCACGCAGTCGCTTTGGCTTGAGACGCCCTATGGCAGTTGGAGAGACGGAATACTCAAGAACAGGTACATCGGACAGATTCGTGAAGGTCGCAAGAGCATAGAGTTTGCGCTTACGATGGGCACCTATCGCTTCCAAGACGAGCTGGGCACCGCATATCCGCTTTATAGCGATCATAGTAGTGTTGGTTATACCCAGTGGCTGGGCAATAGCAGCAGCCTGTTTGATGGCCACAAGCTGACGGAGGAAGCCTACGCACGGGTGTTCGCCGAGGTGTACAACATAGCTGAGGACATGCACAACAATATCATCCGTCGTGTTGGTTCTCAGATTTATTACTCCAAATCGAGTATGCGAGATTGGCTGGCGAGCTATGCAGGTTCGAAAGAGCAAACCTATGACGATGCTGAGTCGGGTGTTTACGCATTTGTTCCGAGGTATCAATATGGTGTTGTATGGAATGCGGCCAGCCGTTGTGGCCTGAATATCAGCAAGACCATTGAGATGGACAAGGAAGCCAACAGGTATCGCCATGTCCGTATCAAGGGTGATAAGGGAGACTTCCTTGGGAGGACGCTCTACTTCGCCTATGCGGACAAGGACCACAAGAAGTATGTCGATGATGACTATAAGTCACAGTCTCAAGTCCTTCAATTCAATGCGTGGAAGGCGTTGCGCAACAATAATATGCGCCTCTACTTCAAGCGCTACCGTGTCAATGCTTGGGACTACAAGAACAGGCAGTGGACTGTGTACCCGCTACAGTATTCGGACAAGCGCTTCACCACCACTTACAATGACCTCCTCAAGAATCTGGTAGTGAAATATAATATCCCATTGCGTGGCAAGAGTTCGAATACCAATTCTCACAAAGGAACGGGTGGCGTTACAGGCAGAGGTAGTACTGTTGAAAAAGGTTCGAATAAGGGTGGAAAACGGAGGTAAAGAGTAAGAATATCTAAATAGACGTAAAGCGATGATGAAACAGCAATATAATAATATGAAGGCCCTTGTTTGGCTTTTGGCTGCCGCCGTGTGCGTGCCGTGTATGCTCTCTTGGGCAGCGACTATCCCATGGCGCGCCCCCTTGGGCGTGGCTGTCGGCGACACCATCGTGCAGGAAGCCGATGACGACGACCTGCTGCCGGGCACCTATCCCGTGGGCACTCTCTCCCGGGACAGCGTCGAAGACTCCATAGAGGATCTCTACGTCTATATCAAAGCCGTGGGCCGCACCTATGGCGACAGCATTGTCCTGCGCTGGGCGGTGGAGTCCTATCCCGAATGGGACCGACTTAACCGCACGGGCTACGACGTGCTGCGCCACACCGAGGGAGAGGGCGAGTTCCTCCTCGACACCCTCGCGACGGGTATCCGCCCAATGAGTCTCGCCGACTTCCGTCGTTGCTACCCCGACACGATCGATTCGCTGGCCTATATGGCCATGGGTGCAATCTACGGCGAGGGTGATATGACTCCGGAGATGACCAACTACGAGCCCGGAAGTATCGGGTCTTTCGTCGAGCTGGAGCAAGACCAGAAGACGCGACTCATCGGCGCTTTCCTCGCCGCAGAATGGAGACCCGACCTCGCTCAGGCGATGGGCCTGCGCTTTGTCGATAAGACGGCGAAGAAGGGAAAGACTTACTCCTATTTTATTATGCCGTCTGTTCCCGACACGACGGGTCGCTTCTTCATCATGCCAGCCCAGGTGGAGAACCTCCGCAATGAGAAGTATGTCCCCGCTCCCTACGACGTAGCCCTCACCGACACCATTTTGGAGCATGGATCGGTCGGTCTGAGTTGGAATGATGCGATCAACGGTACTTTCGACGTGTTCTGGCGCAAGGTGGGCGAGGCCGATTGGCGCAAAGTCAACGAGTTGCCCTATGCACCGCCGTTCCGTTTCGGTCAGGACGACCCCTCTATTTTCTATGAGCACTCGCCGGGCGTGGTTGGCCTCTATGAGTATGCTGTGCGTGCCTACGATGCCTTTGGCGATCTCACGCCGCTCTCGGCACCCCACAAGGTGTTCTTCCCCGACCTGATGCCGCCGCTCGGGCCTGAGATCACCTCCATCGTCATCGACCGTCCGGGCAAGACCCTCTACGATGAGGTCTATGCCACCATCTATTTCCATAAGGACAGTCTGGAGGATGATTTCGTTCGCTACGTTCCGCTCTACTACAACGACCGCGACTCCTCGAAGCAGTGGAAACTCCTCACCAACCAGTATATTGCGCCAGGAGATACGATGGTCCGCATCGACGTGACCAACATTTCGACGGGTATGATCACCATTGCCGCCGTCGATACTGCCGAGAACATGGGCTACGCCTATCCGAAGCTCCTGCGTGTGAGAGACGCCCGCCCACCCGAGGCACCCACCCAAGTGCGGGGTCTCCCCAGCCTGGATGGCACCATCGCCATCCTTTGGGAGATGAGTGACACGCTCGACGTGCACCACTACGATGTTTTCTGGGCCAACTCCCCCGACGATGAGTTTACGATCCTCAATCGCCGCCATGTCATCCCGCGGTCCTATACTGACACGGTGGCGGTGGACATCAACCAGCGGTACATCTACTACTATGTGCGTGCGGTCGATTACGCCACCAATATCGGTGCGCCTTCCGACACCATCGCCGTCCTCCGTCCCAGTACGGTGCCTCCCTCGCGACCCCACCTCGACTCCGCATGGGTTGACAACCGCATGATCCACACCCGCTGGATCGGTGGAAGCGACGAGATGATCTCTCACTACAACGTCTATCGTCGTCGTCCTGATGCAGCATGGACGCTGCTCCGTGTGGCCGACGGTGACTCCGTGCGTGCCCATGGCTATGCCCTGCAGATCGACGATGCACCGCCCGCCCCGCTGGGAGCGCGCTACGAGTATGCTGTCGAGACCATCAGCCTTTGGGATATCAGCTCAGGTCTCTCGCCCGCCTTCTCCGGCCGTGTCAACTACGACAAGGTGCTACCTCTCACGCCGACCCTCTTCGCCGACTATGACGTGCCTTCGGGCGAGGTCAAGCTGGCCTGGGAGATGGACGACAAGGACGCGGGGGGAGCGGAATACTACTACTGCGTCTATCGCCGCCGCAAGGGGCAGGAGACGTTCCGGTTCATCACCGACGTGCCACAAGGCATCCATACTTATACGGGCGACCTGCTGCAACCTGGCGAGTGGGCCGAATACTACCTGACGGTGCGCTTCCGCGATGGCCGCCAGGGACAAGTGTCTAACCGGGTGACGGTGGCTGCTCCGGCCAATCCGCCGTCAACCACAGAACAATGATCATGGACATGAAACCTATCCGCCGACTTACGGCCTCCCTATTGAGGCACCGCGCCGCGCCGTGGCTCTGTGCCCTCGCCGTCCTTGTGCTCACTTCCTGCGGCGACTTCTTCGAGTTTGGCGAGGAGCGCGCGACGTGGGACGGCAAGATAATCTGCCAGAACGACAGCTCCGTGGTCATGGTGGGTGACACGATGACCCTTTCCGTGGACTTCTCGCCACCCCGTCCCGACAGCCTCTCTGTCTTCTGGAGTGTGACCAGCGACGACTCCATCCCGCCGGCCTACGTCCTTGGCGACCGCTTCATAGGTGTCAGTCCGGGCACGGCTCGCGTCATGGCCGTTCTTTCCAACGCCATGGCCTCCGCCTCCTGCTCCGTGCGGGTCATAGGGCGGTGGGAGCAGCCCGACTTCAATCGTCTCCATCCCCACGACATGGTCATCTATGCCCATATCACCGTGAGAGGAGAGGAATGGAACCCCGACTCGATGATGGTCGGTGCCTTCATTGGCGGGCAGCTCGTGGGAATGGCCGTGCCAAAGACGGCCCACGACATCGACTATGCGCTGCTCCGCATCTGGGCGAAGCATGACACCCATGTGGGACGCATTCTCCTGCGGTGCTATGACCGCCGCCGCTTCCGACTCTACTCCGCGCCGCAAGACTTCGAGTTCGACACGGGTAAGACCCTCGGAACGCTGTCAAAACTCTATGATATAAACTTTTAGACAAATATACGACTATGAAGAAGATACGCTGCCTGTTGCCCCTGCTGCTTCTCGCGCTCTTTACGGGATGCACGCTGATGATAGACGAGCCGGAGACCGCCACCACTCCTCAGGAGACCGAGAACGGCGACGGCATCACCTCGCCACGCCGCCTCGTGAGCGATATGGGAGAGGTGAGGTACCAAATTGGGTCAGAAACGAGGATGATAGACAAGGACTATTTGCCCTACCTCCTGACCTACAAGACCGACACGCTTGACCGGGTGACGGAGATCTACTTCAACAAGTCGATCCCCCTGGAGTTGCTGCCGCAGCGTGGAGAGTTTCTTGCCACGGACCAAACCGATGCGATTCCCAACGGACTGGCCCACCAAGTGAACCTTGTCCGCACTACCGACAACGGCTATACGGTTGAGGTATCTCCCGCGTCCTATGATGATGTGTACAAAACGCTCGATATCGTAACCGACTTTGACATCGTTCGAGTGCCCGTGGAGCAATCCAACGCCTACGGCTTTTGGAAAGTGGCAGGCGACGAGCCCGAGTATGAGTACAAACTGCGAGGCACTTATCTCAATCCTTTGGCACGCTATGCACCGCTCCGTGAGGATGATCCGATTGATAAGAGATGGTCGATAGCCGATCTTGGATTTAAACTTTCAAAAGGACATTATACCAAGCTATTTAGTAAATATATGTTGGGGGATTCTGCGTGGGATTGGGAGCCGTCTAGTGGGAAGGCATCGTACAACTTCCATTTGGATGGTGACTTTGATGCCTATGCAGGACTTGAGATATTTTGGCACTTTCATTCTGACATCCGCAAGGATGATGGGTATGCTGATGTTGCGACCAGCATAGAATATGAGTTAAAGGCTGGTTTTGGTGGAGAGCGTGCCGAGATTGGCGTAACATTTCCTATCATGGGTAATAAAAGTTGGAATACAAAGGACTGGAAGCAGAAATACAAAGAAGCTTCTGGTACCAATCCTTTTAAGAAAATCTGCCAAATAGATAAGAGTGATTACTGGGTGCAGTTCAATTTCCCAGAAGCTAATTTTACGATTGGCCCCGTTCCATGTTCTGTAGGAGTTGATTTTGCTTGTACGGCAGACCTTTATGGATTCTTGCAAATGGAGCAGCCATTCATCTTTGAGACAGGAATTAAGGGAACAATCCTCAAAACGGGATTCCACATCGATCCAGATTCTTCATATAGCTATCCAAAGCAGGGAGATCCCTTGGACAAACTGGCCGAACCATATATTATTACCCAAGATGCTAAAGGCCTTTCAACTTTAGGTTTGGGCCTTCGTCCAAATGTCAATGCGGCTCTGACGTTTACAGCTGGTGAGTTGATTAAGGCAAGTATAGGTCCCACCATCAGCTGCCCTATTGAATTTGGATGGGATTTCAGTAGGCCCAGTGAGCTACCGGATCGTTTTCCATCGATGCCAAAAGACTATAAAGGCGATAGGTTGGGTTATGCTGTCAACTCAGGCCTCACTTTTGATCCAACGGTATCCCTCGAGGCCGATGTGACTTTAGATCTGAAGGTTTGGGAATTCCCGTTGGCACACACTTCACTTGGAGAATGGAAAATTCCTATTGGATTCTTCAAGCGATGGAATCCGAATCTGAAGGTTGACAAAATCTATCCCTTGCCCGACAAGTCAAATGCAGATTCTACCTGCTACTACGCTACAATAAATACTGAAAAAGAAACCTTCTTCAGCACCCCCGAAGGTCTTCCAGAATTATATGTATATGAACAGTATGATGACAGGGGGAAACGTGCCACCTGTATTAGCCACGATAGCGAGAAATACGACCCTAAGGCTACTTACGAGTATGAATTTTATCTCCCAACATCATACCGTGATATCTTTTGTTATGCCACTCCTGTGCTTGATGGTAAATACTATTACCCCGAGAAGTTTACACGCTTTGGTAAAACGCTAGAAATCAAAAATATCGAGCGGGTTCAGGTCACGGGGACAGGCGATGTACTCTCCGAATGGGAGGAGGCTGTCGGAGTGAAACTGAATCTCAATGGGAAAGTCATGGACCAATGTTCTTCGCTGGAACTGGTAGTCATAATAAAATCGGAAGAAGGTGATTTCTTTCCCACGCAAACATTCTACCTCGACGTGCCACAGTTTGGCAAAGAGTATGTCAAGAACCTTCTCTTTGTTATTGCCTATACGAACGTACGTCCTGCCAACGTGAGTTTTAGTCTTAGGTATTACGATGCAGAATTGAAAGACCATCTTCTGGACTTCAGAACTTTTGAATTTAGCGATTACGACTTCAGCGGCGACGACCTCGATCTCGACGACATGAAGAAGTGGACGAAAAAGGGCTACGAACTACTACAGTAAAACGAGCCACCCCGTAGATTCCTACAGTTCGTGCCCTGTCGCGCAGCAACGGATCCCCCTTTGCTGCACGACAGGGCATTTTGCATGATCGTAGCCCCGAAGTCAGCGTTGCGCAACGAAAGCGGTGGAGTGGTGGAGTGCTTGCACTTCCTTTCATACCTATACCCCGATAGGGGCGCGCGAAGAAACTTTCGGCATGGGACGCAAAAAGAGTTGAAAAAATTTGTCCCTTATACAAAAAAAATCTTAACTTTGTAGCTGTATGCCAGTTTCGAAGCCACTAAACGGCAAGGACGACACGTTCGACCTCTTGATCCCCCACGAAACACCATACTAAAACAATAAGAACCAATAACGACGAATTTTATGAAGAAACTCACCACCAACTCAAAACTGATCGGGTGCCTGATGGGCCTCAGTATCGTGGCGTTGGGCACAGGATGTACCGACAGCGACTACGATTTGTCCAGCGTCGATTCCACAATCGGCGTGGGCGGCGAGGGCCTGGAGCTGCCAACGAGCAGCACGGAGAACATCATTCTCGACGACGTGCTGAAACTAAACAACAGCGACTTTGTGAAGATAGCGGCCAATGGCGACTATATGTTCAACAAAGACGGCGACGAGGCCACGCCCTCCCATCCCTACATCAACAAGATCTGGGTGGAGAAGGCCAATGTCAACAACAACTTCCGCTTGCACATCACGCTGCCGAGCCAGAGTGCAGGAGCACGCAGGGCGAAGCTGAGCAACCCCGTCACGGCAGAGGGCAAGCTGGCCGAATTCCACTACACCGGTGCCGCCTCCAACGATATCCGCGAATTAAAAGAGGCCAGTGTGTCGTCCGACGTGGAGATCAGCGTGGCCGTCAGTGCCGATTTGAAGCGTGCGGTGAAGACCTTCAAGACCCTCACGCTCACCGTACCTTCCTATATGCGCCTCGACCTGCGCCAGTGCTCACCCTCCCAGCCCGACTACGATGCGGCCACGGGTGTAGTGACATTTCACAACGTGAGCAGCACGGCCAACATCAAGCTCCGTGCCGCGGTCAAGACCTTGGACTTCCAGAAGCCCGCCACGACGGACAACAAGCTGCGCTTCACGCCAGGACAGAATGGCAAGGATGGTCAAGTGGACCTCAATGGCGTGCTGAATGTGGGTATCTCTTTCGACGAGATCGATTATGCCCAGAGCGGTGGCGACCTCTACCTCTCAGCCAATATGTCGATGGGATCCATCACGGTGCATGAGGCCACGGGTAAGTTTGATCCCGAGATCTCACTCCGCGACCTGGGACGCACCACCATCGGCTCCGTGCCCGACTTCCTGACCGACGGCGAGGTGTCGGTCAACCTCTACAACCCCCTCATCGACATCAATATCCAAAGCGACATCGACGTGGCGGGATTTGTCTCCGGCACACTCTATGCCGAGGATGCAAACGGCCAGGAAATGGCCAGGGTACGCATCCCCGAGTTCTACATCCGTCCGGATGGCTCCACCCATGTCTGCATCTGCAAATATGCTGAGGGTGTGGATGCCTCCGCCTACGACCAGGTGGTGGCCGTTCCCCAGCTCTCCGACATCATGCGTCGCATTCCGAAGACGGTACGCTTTGCCGCCGAGGCCCGTGCCGATGCCTCCCGCGAGGGCACGATGGAGCTTGGCAAGAGCTACACCATCCAGCCCGCCTATTCCATCATGGCGCCGCTCGCCTTCGACGAGGGCGCACGCATCGTCTATAACGACACCATCGACGGATGGACTGACGACCTGGAGGACATCGACCTCATGGCGGGCAGCGCCATCGAACTGACGGCCAACGTGGAGAACAAGATTCCCGCCTACCTGACCGTATCAGCCACGGCCATCGACGTCCATGGCAAGCCGATTCCCGAGAACCGCATCAAGGTAGAGGTGTCCAACGTCATCAACGCCTCCGAGGACGGCAAAACCCCTGTCGTCACACCACTCAAGATACGACTGACCGAGGGCGAGCCGGGCAGCGTGGCTCTCGTTGATGGACTCACATTCCGCATCGAGGCAGCCTCGGGCGAGGAGGGTGCCAAGAGTATCGTAGGCCAGACCATCAACGCCTACAACCACACGCTGAAGGCGCGCGACATCAAGGTGCGACTCGTCGGCAAGATCATCGTAAACAAGGACTGATAACCACTTTTAGACCCAACACAACATCATGAATAGAAGCAAGAAATATATGATGGCCGCCGCACTGGCCACACTGTCCTGCGGCGCGATGGCCCAGGGACTCAATACGGGCTACTTCATCGACGGATATGCCTTCCGCCACAACCTCAACCCGGCGTATGGCAACGACCAGAACTACGTCTCGATACCCGCCCTTGGCAACATTCAGGTGCGCACGCAGGGCAATTTCGGACTCGGCGACGTACTCTTCGACAACCCGCGCTATGGCATCGACAGCGACAAGAAGAAGACCACCTTCATGAATCCTTATATCGCTGACGGCGAGGCACTGAAGGGCTTTGCCTCGGGCAACAATCGCATCAATGCCGACGTGGACATTACGCTGCTCTCTGCGGGCTTCAAGGCCTGGGGCGGCTACAACACCATCTCGCTCGACGCCCGCACCAACGTAGGTCTGTCGCTGCCCTACGAGCTCTTTGCTTTTGCCAAGAACACGGGCAACCAAAGCTATGACATCGGCGACATCCACGCCCATGCCCAGTCGTTTGTGCAACTCGCTTTGGGCCACTCGCGCCAGATCGACGACCGCCTGCGTGTCGGTGCCAAGATGAAGTTGCTTTTCGGTGTGGCCCGTGCCGATGCCGAGATCAAAGACCTGCGTGCCGACCTCAGCGGTCCGGACAAATGGACCATGACGGGACAAGCGATGGCCAATGTGTCGATGAAGGGCTTTACTTATAAAGAGGACATCGAGACCGGAGCAGAGGCTGCCGCTTATGGCGGATTTACGACGGTTATCTGTATGGCAAATACGAAGCCGGCAGTTGATAATGTAGAGACACTTGAGTATATTCAGAGAAAAGGGGAAACGACCGGGATCCATGTGATCCAGACGGCGACCGTTACAAAGGATCTGAAGGGAAAAGAACTTGTAGATATGGAACTGCTGGCAGAACATGGTG
>OMDO01000307.1_pt1 | contig 36422 bp, 32 predicted proteins | sample 1674051 | NCBI WGS metagenome assembly OMDO01 (sample SAMEA103958138, study PRJEB25191) | human gut metagenome | biome: human-associated habitat [ENVO:00009003]; feature: intestine environment [ENVO:2100002]; material: feces | place: Germany | collected 2013/2015 | reverse complement strand
ATCTTTTCGATGATGGGGATGTGGCGGTCGTAAATGTGCGCGTCGGCAATGACGTGGACGAGCTCGCCTGCTTTGAGGCCGGAGACCTGGGCAAACATGTGGACGAGCACCGCGTACTGACAGACGTTCCAGTTGTTGGCGGCGAGCATGTCCTGCGAGCGCTGATTCAGGATGGCGTTCAGCGTGCCGTTCGAGACGTTGAAGGTCATGGAGTAGGCGCAGGGGTAGAGGTTCATGTCGTGTAGGTCCTCGAAATTGTAGAGGCTCGTGAGGATGCGGCGCGAGGCGGGATTATGTCTGAGGTCATAGAGCACGCGGTCGACCTGATCGAACATGCCCTCCTTGTATTGGTGCTTGACGCCAAGCTGATAGCCGTAGGCCTTGCCGATGGAACCGGTTTCGTCCGCCCAGGCATCCCAGATGTGGGAGGAGAGGTCGTGGACGTTGTTGGACTTTTTCTGCCAGATCCAGAGGAGCTCGTCCACCGCGCTTTTGAGATACGTACGGCGCAGCGTGAGGATGGGAAACTCCTTTTGCAGATCGTAGCGGTTGACGATGCCGAATTTTTTGATGGTGTGGGCGGGCGTGCCGTCCTCCCAGTGGGGACGGACGTTCTGATCGGTGTCCCAGACGCCGTGGTCAAGGATCTCCCGAATGTTTTGCATAAAGACCTGATCGGCGTAGCTCATGACACGTTCCTCCCAAATTCTCATTAACTCTACACAGTATAGCAAAGAATGAAGAGGAAAACAAGATGCCCCCACAGAGAATGTTGTATAGAAAAAATCGGAAAATCAATCACAGCTTTTGTGCTGAAATAACGTTCATTCCTTGAAAAGCAGCAAAAAGTGCTGTAAAATAGGATCATAAACGAAAGAGGTGACAGTATGCTGGATCGCAGCGAGGTGGGCAAGCGGGGGTATCTGGACCGGGACTTCCGCCTGGTGCATCTGAAGGATTCTCTGGCCCAGAAAATCGACTACCATTACCATGAATTTGATAAGCTGGTGATCTTCCTCGGCGGAAAGGTGACCTACGTGGTGGAGGGCGTCACCTATTTCCTCAAGCCGTGGGACATCGTGCTGATCCAGCATAACCTGATCCACCGGCCCATCATCCACGCCGAGGAGCCTTACGAGCGGGCGGTGATGTGGCTGGGGCGGGACTGGATCGCCCAGCGCAGCGATCCCGGCGAGCCGCTGGACGCCTGTCTGGACAAGAGCCGGGAGCAGGGGGTCCACCTTCTGCGGACCGGGGAGGAGGGGCGTCTTGGCTACGCCCGGTCCATCCAGCAGTTAGAGGAGGCCCTGCGGTCCGAGGAGTTTGGCGCCCGCCGTATGGCGGATACGCTGTGCCAGCAGCTTTTGATTCAGGTAAACCGGGACTTCCTCCGGGCCAATACCGCTCCGGCAGAGACAGACAGCTACCATCTGGACCCCAAAATGGAGGAGATCCTCCGCTATATCGCCGCCAATCTGGAGGGAGACCTCTCCGTGGACGCGCTGGCGGCCCGTTTTTACATGAGCCGGTACTACCTGATGCACCGGTTCAAGGAGATCACCGGCTACACCGTCCACCAGTACACCGTGCAGAAGCGGCTGCTGCGGGCGGGAGAGCTGATCCGGGAGGGCGTTCCGGTGATGAAGACGGCGGAGCAGGCGGGCTTTCCGGAGTATTCCACCTTCCTCCGGGCCTTTCAGAACACCTTCCATACCAGTCCGAAGAATTTCCGATAAGCGCGCCGTCTGTCTGCGTATACCGAAAGAGGATAATTGCCAACAAAATCAACGCCCCGCCATCCGGCGGGGCGTTGATCGTATATTGAATCGGAAGTTTAGGCCAGGAAGCCCTTCAGGATGCACTCCTCAGCTTCCTCGGGGGACAGACCCAGGGTCTCCAGCTTCAAAAGCTGGTCCCCGGCGATCTTGCCGATGGCGGCCTCGTGGATGAGGCTGGCCTCGACGGAGTTGGCCGTGATCTCCGGACGTGCACCGACGGTGCCGCTGTCCATGATGATGGCGTCGCACTCTGAGTGACCGGCGCACTTGTTGTTGCCGCGGATGTTGGAGTTGAACATCTGGCTGGAGTGATCCTTGGCGACGGAGCGGGAGATGACGTTCGTGCTGGAATCATAGCCGTCGAGGTCAACGGAGAAGTTCGTCTCCGCGTGCTGATGGCCGTGCGTCATGATCTTTTCCTTGATGATGAGCGTGGCGCCGTCCGACAGGTGGGCCTGCGTGTCGCGGTATGTGGAGTCGATGCCCTTGATATGGGTCGTCTCCATCTCCATGTAGGCGTTCTCGCCGAGGTCGACGATCGTCGTCGGGTTCATGACGTTCTCGCCGTTGCCGTCGCCCTCGCCGTAGTGCTTTTCGATATAGTGAACCTTCGCGTTTTTGCCGATGTAGAAGGTATGGATGCCGTCATGCTCGGAGTCGCAGTCGCCGCAGTTGTGGATGCCGCACCCGGCCACGATGGTCACGTCTGCACCCTCGCCGACAAAGAAGTCGTTATAGACCATGTCGTGGAACCCGGCTCTGCTCAGCACGACAGGGATATGCACGTTTTCGCTCTTGGTAAAGGGCGCGATTTTGATGTCGATGCCGTCCTTGTCGGTCTTGGAGACGATCTGGATATGCTCGGAGTTCTGGCGGAACGCCTTCTGTCCATCGAGACGGATGTTCACCGCGCCGTCCGGGATGCCCGTCATATCCGAGACGGTCTTGAGAATGCTTTTTTGAATGTCGTTCAGCATATTCCGTTCACCTCCAGCAGATTGCAGCCCGCAACGGTCTGCGACAGCAGCTTCGGATAAAGCTCGTCCGCCGTGCCGCGTCCGGCGATCTCGCCGTTCGCGATCAGGATGATCTCGTCGGCCAGACGGATGATGCGCTCCTGATGGGAAATGATGAGGATCGTGCGGCCGCCCTTTTCGTGCAGCTCGCGGAATGTTTCCGTCAGCCGGGCGAACGACCACAGATCGATGCCGGCCTCCGGCTCGTCAAAGATCATAAGCCGGGAATTTTTGGCCAGCAGGGTCGCAATCTCGATGCGCTTGACCTCGCCGCCGGACAGGCTCGTGTCCACGTCGCGGTTCAGATAGTCGCGCGCGCACAGACCCACCTGCGTCAGATAGGAACAGGCCTCGTCATGGGAAAGCGCCTTGCCCGCCGCGATGGTGAGAAGGTCGGAGACCTTCATGCCCTTGAACCGGGGCGGCTGCTGAAAGGAATACGAAATGCCGCGCTTTGCGCGGTCGGTGATGGAAAGGCCGGTGATGTCCTCGCCGTCCAGAAAAATCTGGCCGCCGGTGGGGGGCGCAAGGCCCATGATGAGCTTGGCTAGCGTCGTCTTGCCGCCGCCGTTCGGGCCGGTAATGACAAGGAATTTTCCGTCTTCTACGTCCAGAGAGACGTTTTTGACAATGTCCGCGCGTCCCTGCGCGTCAGCCGCTGTCAGGCTGAGATTCTTGAGTGTCAGCATAGTTGCTCCTCTTTGTTTTTCTGATAATCTGTGGGTATTCTATCATAGTTTGTTCATTTGTGCAATGAATAGCCCGTTTTTCCAGAAAACTTTCTCTGTTTTTCCGTGAAAATTCCGCGCGGCTTTCTGTACAAACAGCATAATCTCTGCTATAATAGCCACAAAGGGCGCACTGTGTGCGCTCACGTGCCATTGGCACGAGACTTTTGCTTTGCAAAAGTCTTTGTGTTGCTGTTACAGCGACAATAAAAATCGGCGATGCCGATTTTTTGCACGGCTGCGCCGTGCATACAGCGCTCAGCGCTGTAATTGTGCTATAATACAGGCAGAATGTCTATCGGTGAAGGAGCGTGGGTCTGTTGTCTGATTTGTCTGCCGTCGTCTTTGTGCCTGACGATACCGCGAAAACAGGTTTTTCCCGCCCGATGATGCTGCAGGCGATCATGGGGACGCCGCTGCTGTCGTGGCTGACGCGTTCTCTGGCCGCGGGCGGGGTCGGGCGTTTCTTTTTGGTCTGCCACGAGCGGTTCCTGTCCGAGGCGAAGCACTGCTTCCCGGACGGCTGCGAGCTGAGCTGCGCGAAGCTCGAGGAAACTGCCGACCAGCTCCACGTCTTTTTGTCCACGGCCGACGAGCAGGAGGAGGACGTCATCGTCGTCACTGGCCCCGCCGTCATTGACCCGTTTGCCGTCGACGAGGAAGCGTTTTCCGGCGCACCGGTTGAAAGCGGCGTAAGCTCCGTGAGCCGTCAGGCGCTGATGGACGCGCTGGACGATACATTTATTTTCACCGACTTCATGAAGGAGCACGGTATTCCCTATACCGACCGCGACGGCGTTTACGCCGTTTCGTCCATGCAGCAGCTGGCCGAGTGGAAGCCCGTGCTCAGCCGGGGCGTTCTGTACGATCTGGCCGCCGCAGGCGTGTCGATCTGGGACTATGACAACACCTATGTCGAGCCGACCGTCTTCGTCGGGGCCGGGGCAGAGCTGCTGCCCGGGACCGTGCTGCGCGGTACGACGTCCATCGCCGACGGCTGCATGATCGGCCCGAACAGCTATCTGGAGAACGTGAAGGTCGGAGAGAATACGCGTGTCAACGCCTCGCAGGTCTACGATTCCGAGATCGGCGCGGACACGACCGTCGGCCCCTTCGCCTACGTCCGTCCGGGTTCGCGTATCGGCTCGCACGTGCGCTGCGGCGATTTTGTGGAGGTCAAGAACTCCACCATCGGCGACGGCACGAAGATCTCCCACCTGACCTACATCGGCGACAGCGACGTAGGCAAAAATATCAACTTCGGCTGCGGCACGGTCACGGTCAACTATGACCGCGTGAAAAAATCCCGCACCGTCATTGACGACGATGCCTTCATCGGCTGCAATGCGAATCTCATTGCGCCCGTGCACATCGGGCAGGGCGCATATATCGCCGCCGGGTCCACCGTGACCGACGACGTGCCGCCCGCAGCGCTCGCCATCGCCCGCGCCCGCCAGCAGAACAAGCGCGACTGGGCCAACCGGCACAAGCTGAAGGAGAAAAAATAAGCCTCGTATCCCCGGCGGCGGGTGCCGCCATGATATAGAACACGCAGAACAGGAACAGACCGAACAACACAAGAGAGAGGGTAATTTCATATGATTTCTCATGGTAAGAACGTCAAGGTATTCTGCGCCAACGCCAACCGTCCGTTTGCCGAGGGCGTCTGCCGCAAGCTGTGGCTGCCGCTGGGCGACTGCACCGTAACGACCTTTGCCGACGGCGAGGTTTCCCTGACGATCAATGAATCTGTCCGCGGCAGCGACGTATTTCTGGTACAGTCGACCTGCAAGCCGGTCAACAACAACCTGATGGAGCTGCTCATCATGATCGACGCCTGCCGCCGCGCGTCCGCCGGCCGCATCACCGCCGTCATCCCGTACTTCGGCTACGCCCGTCAGGATCGCAAGGCCAAGGGCCGCGACCCCATCTCCGCAAAGCTGGTCGCCAACATGATCGAGGCCGCAGGCGCTGACCGCGTGCTGACCATGGATCTGCACGCGTCCCAGATCCAGGGCTTCTTTGACATCCCGGTCGACAATCTGCTCTCCAACCCGATCTTCGTGAAGTATTACATGTCCAAGTTTGAGCATCCGGAGGAAATGGTCGTCGTCTCCCCGGACGTCGGCTCTGTCGCCCGCAGCCGCACGTTCGCCAACAAGATGGGCATGAACCTCGCCATCGTCGACAAGCGCCGCGAAAAGGCCAACCAGTGTGAGGTCATGAACGTCATCGGCGACGTCAAGGGCAAGAAGTGCATCCTCTTTGACGATATGGTCGACACTGCCGGTTCTCTGTGCAACGCGGCCAAGGCCATCGTGGAGATCGGCGGCGCGACCGAGGTCTATGCCTGCGCGACCCACGGCGTGCTCTCCGGCCCCGCCAACGAGCGCATCGCCAACAGCTGCATCAAGGAGCTGACCTTCCTGAATACCATCCCGCCGCTTGAGGGTGCGTGCAGCAAGATCAAGTATCTGGACGTTTCCCCGATCTTTGCCGACGCCATCCAGAGAATCTACGAAGAAAACTCCATGTCCGTTCTGTTCTGATTTTATGCTGTTTCAAAAGCCAACCTATGACTGGCTGATTGCGGGACTCGGCAATCCAGGTCCTGAGTATGAGAAGACCCGTCACAATACCGGCTTCATGTCCCTTGACCTGCTGGCTGCGCGCCTGCAGGTCAAGGTTTCCAAGGAGCGATTCAAGGCCCTCACCGCGCAGGCGGACTTCGACGGCCAGCGGCTGCTTCTCATGAAGCCGCAGACCTTTATGAACGCCTCCGGCATCGCGATCGAGGCTGCCGCGCACTTTTATAAGATCCCGCCGGAGCGGGTGCTCGTCCTCTTTGACGACATTTCGCTCCCCGTCGGCAAGCTCCGCATCCGCAAAAACGGCTCTGCCGGCGGCCACAACGGCCTGAAATCCATCATCTCCTGCCTCGGCTCCGACCAGTTCCCCCGCGTCAAGATCGGCGTCGGCGCGAAGCCGCACCCCGATTACGATCTGGCCGACTGGGTGCTGTCTACCGTCTCCAAGACCGAATGGCCCGACTATCAGGAGGCTATGTCCCACGCCGGCGACGCGGCCCTCTGCATCGTCAAAAACGGCTGCGAAAAGGCCGCGGCGGAGTATAACGGGAAGATGTTCTGAGCGCACCCTAAGGCATCAGCCCCTACAGGGTGCTGTGCAAATTCCCTCCCCATCTCACTTTCAATACCCACACCCCCTACGCATAGGAGACTCTCTCCTATGCGCGTTGCCTGTTGGGCAAAAAACTGTTTTTAGGAGAATCCCATGAACGTTCTGCTTTCGCTTCTGCAAAAGAGCACCGATTATAACCAGCTGCTGAAGGCCGTGGAGGCGAAGCAGGCCGTCGCTGTGTCGGGACTGAGTCAGGCCCCGCGCAGCCATGTGCTTGCCGCCGCGCACGAGCAGTCCGGCAGACCCCTCGTCGCCGTGTGCCAGGACGATATGGCCGCGAAGCGGCTGGCTTCCGAGCTGGGGGCATTCTTAGGCGAAGAGCCGCCCGTGCTGCCGTCGCGTGAGCTGACGCTGGCCGGGGCCATCGGCGTGTCCCGGCAGTGGGAGCAGCAGCGGCTGCGGCTTTTGTACGCGCTGGCGCAGGGACGCGTCCCGGTGCTGGTGGCAAGTCTGGACGCGCTGCTGCTGCGCACGCTCCCGCGGCAGACGCTCTTTTCCGCGTCCGTGACGCTTCGGGTCGGTGCGGAATACAGTATGCCGGAGCTGATCGAACGCCTGACCCGCGCGGGCTATTCCCGCGCAAGTCTGGTCGAGGGCGTGGGACAGTTCGCGCTGCGCGGCGGCATTCTGGACGTGTATTCGCCTGCGCAGGAAAAGCCGCTGCGCGCGGAGTTTTTCGGCGACGAGCTGGACACCATGGGCTATTTTGACCCCATCACGCAGCGGCGCACGGAAAACGTTGACGAGGCCGTCCTCCTGCCCGTGGCCGAGACGGAGCCGCACCTGCACCCGCAGGGGATATCCGGCCTGTGCGAGGACCTGCGCGCCATCATCGCACGCCAGCAGCGGCGCAAAACGCCCAATCAGGCGCTCATCGAAACGCTGCAGAAGGACTGCGAGGCGCTCGAAAACGAGACGCTTTTCGCCAGCGCCGACCGGTATATGGCGCTGATCTACCCGGAATTCACGACCGCCGCCTCGTATCTGCCGCAGGAGGCCATCGTCGCCTTCTGCGACCACGGCAATCTCCAGCGCGGGGAAAAAGACCGCGCGGAAGAATTCGGCCTCCTGCTCGATTCGTTTTTGACCTCCGGCACGCTCTTTGGAGAGCTGTGCGATTATTACGCCACGATGGACGATCTGGCCGCGTCACTGCGCGGCCGGGCAGTCATTTACTGCGACAGCTTTTTGGCCGCGCGGTATCCCGAATCGCTGCCGCCCAAGCAGCTGCTTTCCTTTACGGCCCGGCAGCTGCCGGGCTATGGCGGAAGTCTGGAAACAGCGGCGGCTGACCTGAAAAATTACGCGTCGAACCAGTATGGCTCCATCGTCCTGTGCGGCGGACAGCGGCGCGGGGAAATTTTAAAGGAACTGCTTGCCAAAAGCGGCCTGAACGCGCTTTTGTCCTTCCCGCTGACGAAGCTCCCGCAGCCGGGGCAGATCCTTATTGCGAGCGGCTCGCTCCCGGCGGGGCTTGAATACCCGACGCTCAAATTTGCCATCTTAACAGAGGGACAGATCGCCGTCCGGCAGGAGCGTAAGCGCGTCCGTGCGCCGAAGAAAGCCACGAACCGCAAAAAACTCGATTCGTTCACCGATCTGACTCCCGGCGATCTCGTCGTACACGAGCACCACGGCATCGGCCGCTACGTCGGCATGGAGCAGCTGAAGGTCGGCGGCGTGACGAAGGATTATGTGAAGATCGCCTATCAGGGCACGGACTGCCTGTACGTGCCTGCAACGCAGCTCGATCTGGTCAGCAAGTATATCGGCGCCGGTGAGGATACGCCCGTCCGGCTCAACAAGCTCGGCGGCGACCAGTGGCAAAAGACAAAGGCGAAGGCCAAGGCTGCGGCAAAGGATCTGGCTGCGGGCCTCATCAAGCTCTATGCCGAGCGCAAGCGCCTGCCGGGCTTCGCCTTCGCGGCGGATTCGCCGTGGCAGCAGGAGTTTGAGGAGAGCTTTGAATACGCCGAAACGGACGATCAGCTGCGCTGCATCGACGAGATCAAGCGCGACATGGAATCCCCTGCGCCGATGGACCGTCTGCTCTGCGGCGACGTCGGCTTCGGCAAAACGGAGGTCGCGCTGCGTGCGGCCATGAAGTGTATGCTGGACGGCAAGCAGGTCGCGATCTTAGTCCCGACGACCGTTCTGGCCCAGCAGCATTATCTCACGGCCATGCGCCGCTTTGCGACCTTCCCGGTCACCATCGATGTGCTTTCCCGCTTCCGTACGCCTGCGCAGATCAAAAAAACGCTCTTCGATCTGCAGTCCGGCAAGATCGATCTGATCGTCGGCACGCACAAGCTGCTGCAGAAGGACATTCATTTTCACGATCTCGGCCTGCTCATCGTCGACGAGGAGCAGCGCTTCGGCGTGACGCATAAGGAGCGATTGAAGGAACTTTCGCGCGGCGTCGACGTCTTAACCCTATCCGCAACGCCCATCCCGCGCACGCTCAATATGGCGCTGTCGGGTCTGCGCGATATGTCTACCATCGAGCAGCCGCCGCAGGACCGCTATCCTGTGCAGACCTTCGTGCTTGAGCATCAGGACGGCATTCTCGACGAGGCCATGCGCCGGGAGCTTGCCCGTGGAGGACAGGTCTATTATCTCCACAACCGCGTGGAATCCATCGACCAGTGCGCCGCGAAGATCAAGCAGCGCATTCCGGAGGCCGAGGTCGCCGTCGCCCACGGCAAGATGAACGAGGAGCAGCTCGGCGACGTCATGCAGTCGATGTCAAACGGCGAAATTCAAATTCTCGTCTGCACGACCATCATTGAAACCGGCATTGATATCCCGAACGTCAACACGCTCATCATCGAGGACGCCGACCGGCTGGGCCTTGCGCAGCTGCACCAGATCCGCGGCCGCGTGGGCCGTTCGAGCCGCCATGCGTATGCGTACCTCACGTTCCGCAAGGGAAAAGTCCTGTCCGAGATCGCGGAAAAGCGGCTCGACACCATCCGCGAATACGCGGAGTTCGGCTCCGGCTTCAAGATCGCCATGCGCGACCTTGAAATTCGCGGTGCGGGCGATCTGCTGGGCGCGGAACAGTCCGGCCATATGATGACCGTCGGCTACGATATGTACCTGAAGCTGCTTGAGGACGCCGTGCTCGAAGAGCGCGGCGAGGCGGCGCAGAAGGAGCCAGAATGCACCGCAGACCTCACCGTCACGGCAAACATCAACAAGGACTATGTTACCTCCGGCGAGCAGCGCATGGATCTCTACCGCCGCATGGCGGCCATCCGCACGCAGGAGGACGCAGATGAGCTGCTCGACGAGATTGTCGATCGCTTCGGAGATCCTCCGAAGGGCGTCATGAACCTCATCGCCATCGCGCTTCTGCGCGCAAGAGCCGCAGCGGCGGGCATCACGGAGATCACGCAGAAAGACGGTGCGGTTCTCCTGTCGCTTTCCACGATGGACTTTGCCGCCATCTCCGCCTGCTGCGCCGAGGCGCAGTTCAAGGGCCGCATTTTCTTCTCGGCAGGCAAGGTGCCGATGCTGTCCGTCAAGCTCAAAAAGGCCGAAGACCCGTTAAAGCTCGCGACGCAGCTCGTCGGCGTCTACGCCGCACTGCGCGCACAGACGGCAGGGGCGTAAATTCAGCGCGAATACGCATGCAATTACTTACCCGACTGTAGGGGTCGATGCCCACATCGACCCGGCAGATTGCACCGTTTTCTATGAAAATCTTCGGCAAATTCGCAGCTGCCCAACGGGCCGATGTGGGCATCGGCCCCTACAGCGGCTATGCTTTTTGCCGCACGCATGTACCCCCCGAAAATGTTAATAGAAATTTCAGAATTCCAGAGCCCGTTCCTGTCGGGAATGCCGTTGCAAAAAGCGGTCGGTTTATGTATAATACAGACACAAAATAGAGTATGTCGCCTCTGCGGCTTTTGAATAGGAGGGATTCTTATCAGAAAGAAAGGCAGATTTGAGGCCAGCCGTCCCGCGCACAAAACTGCGGCGGACAGAGCCGCCGCGCCGAAGAAGCAGCCGTCCGGCAATGCCGGGAAGAAGGCTGCGGTGATCGCGGGCTGCATCGTGCTCCTGGCGGTGCTCGGCGTGTGCACCTATGGATTTATATTAAAGGGAAGCGACACCATTTTCCCGAACGTCTATGTCGCCGGCGTGAACGTCGGCGGATTGAAGCGCGACGCCGCGATCAACGCTGTGACGCTTGCCGTCGAACAGGAGACGGCCACCGATACGCTCACCGTCGTCCTGCCAGACCGGACGATCGACTTCACCCCTGAGATCACCAACGTCGCCCTCAACCCGGACGAGGCGGCGGATGCCGCCATGAATTATGGCCGCGACGGCGGCCCGATCACGGCGCTTCTCACATACGAACGCGCGAAGAAGACCCGGCAGGACATTTCGCTCGAATCCGGGACGAATCTTGATACCGCGTATATCCGCGATCTGATCGACCAGACCGCGCGCGCCTGCGCGTCGGAAAAGGTCGACCCGACCGTCACGGTCGACGCGGACGCAAAAACGGTCACGGTCGTGACAGGTTCGCCGAAAATTTCGCTTGACGCGGACGCGCTCTATGACGCGGTCGTTGCCCGGTTCAATGCCGGCGATCTGTCCGAACTCAAGTTCGATTACGACACCGAGCCCTGCGCGCCGGTCGATCTCCAGCAGTATTACGACCAGTTTGCGACCGAGATGAAGGACGCGTACTACGACGAGGAAAAGAAGGAGCTGGTTGCCGAAAAGGTCGGCTTCGGCTTCGACGTGTCGTATTACACGCAGCAGCTCGCCATGGCCGATCCCGGCACGAAGATCGTCATTCAGGCCGAGGCAATCCAGCCGGAGGTCACGCTGGCCGAGCTGGAGAAGGAATACTTCTCCGATGTACTCGGTTCCTGCGACAGCCCGCATACCGCGCAGGCAGGCCGCACGAAGAATCTGGAGCTGGCCTGCAAGGCCATCGACGGCACAATCCTGAACCCCGGCGACGAGTTCTCGTTCAACAAGATCGTCGGTGAGCGCACGCCGGAGAAGGGCTATCAGTCCGCTATCGTCTACCAGACCGGCGGCAAGAGCGAGGCAGAGGCCGGCGGAGGCGTCTGTCAGGTCGCGTCCACGATCTATACCGCCTGCCTCTACGCCGATCTCAAGGTCACAGAGCGCGCTCCGCATATGTTTACCGTTACCTATGTCCAGCTCGGTATGGATGCGACGATCTACTGGGGCAGTCTCGATTATAAGTTCGTCAACAGCACCGACCATCCGCTGCGCATCGACGCGTCTGTCTCCGGCGGCTATGTCCACGTCAAGCTCGTGGGCACCGCGCCGAAGGACAAGGGCTACGACCATATCGTCCTGCGGCATGAGGTTGTCGCGACCGTCCAGCCCAAGATGGAGATCGACGGCGACAAGACCATCATCACCGACGCCGGTACCGCCCTCGACGAAAACGGCAACACCGTCAACATCGTCGTTGACAAGGACGGCAACAAGTATATCAAGGGCGACATGGTGCAGTATTCCTACGTCGGCAAGACCGTCATGGCCTACCGCGATTATGTGGATGCAAACGGTACTGTCATCAAGACCGAGACGCTGCACAAGGATACGTATCAGGCCCGCAACACCAGCTACAAATGCACGCCGTATGTCGAGCCGGAGGTTCCCGAGGAGCCGGATCCCACTGACCCGGATTACCCCGACTATCCGGATAATCCGGATGAACCGACCGACCCGACTGAGCCGGACGACCCGATGAACCCGTGGGATTGACCCCCAAAAACACCAGCCCCCCGGCAGCCCGAATGGGCCGCCGGGGGGGCTGGTGCGTTACAGGCAAATGTGCGCGGTGATGTTGTTTTCGCCCGCCGCACGGTCGAAGCCCTGTGATTCGTACAGGGCAATCGCGGCCTCATTGTCGATGTCGACCAGAAGCGCCATGCCGTTCGGCCGGTTTTCCTGAACCGCTGCTGATAGAAGCGCGCGGCCAAGGCCGCGCCTGCGGCTCTCCTTACGGACAAACAGGTCATATGGCTCGTTTTCCGCGCTGTTGTGTGTCAGGTCGATATAGCCCGCAGCTTCGCCGTCCTCGATCGCCAGCAGAACGCGGAAAATTTCCGGCGCAGCCAGCACGCGTTCGCCCGTCCAATAGCGGTCGCCGGTGTGCAGCGCCAGATACTGCGCCCGGTACTCCGGACAGTAGGGCACGATGCGCGCATCCGGCACATACGGGACAGTCCGCCGCAGGACGAGCTTCTGCTGCTCCGGATCAAATTTCGCGTCCAGCGCTTCGAGCGCTGCCTGCAAAAGCCGGTCGCGCGGGTTATAGACAAAGTCCGCCTGATAGCCGGGGTAAGCCGATTTCAGATGCGCAAGCAGCTCGTCATAGGCCGCCGCGCTTCGGGAAAGTCCAGCCAGAAGCTCCAGATACTTCTCGTCCTCCAGCACCAGCAGCGCAAACACGCCTGTGACGGTGTCGTTTTCGAACGTGCCGAGCACGCGCGTATTCGGGTTTTCAGGCGCATCCAGCAGGTTCCGGTGCAGCTGCTGCTCTGTGAGCAGCATGGGGTCACGGTAGTCGGGGTCTGCGCTGCAGGCATGAATAAAGTCCAGATATGGCGAGAGCGTGTGCAGATCTTTCAGCATATTGCGGCTTCCTTTCAGTCAATTTTTCTGATGTGTATTGTACGGCCTTCTCCGGCGCTTGTCAAACGGCGCGGAACACTGTATAATCATTATCAGATTTTTATTGATCCTCGGAGGTGGCTGCATGTCTCTTGCGGAAAAACGGCTGTTCCTGCTGGATATGGACGGCACGATCTATTTAAGCGAAACGCTCTTCGACGGGACGCTGGAGTTCCTGCGCTATGTGCGCGCCATCGGCGGCCGGTATTTGTTCCTGACGAACAATTCCTCGCGCGGGACCGACGCGTATATTGCAAAGATGGCCCGCCTCGGCATCGAGGCCTTCCCCGACGATTTTCTGACCAGTGCGGACGCGACGATCCGCTATCTGCGGGGCCGCTACCTGCCGGAGACGGTCTATTACGTCTGTGGGACGGAATCGCTGAAAAATCAGCTTCGTCTGGCAGGACTGCGAGTAGCCGAGACGCTGCGGGATGATTGCGCCGTTGTGCTTCTGGGCTACGACACGGAGCTGACGTATGAAAAGCTGGAAAGCTGCTGCATTCTTCTGAACCGAGGCGCGGATTACGTCGCCACGCACCCCGATCTTGTCTGCCCGACATGGTACGGCAGCGCGCCGGACTGCGGCAGCGTGATCGAAATGCTCCACACCGCGACGGGCCGCCGCCCGAAGGTCATCGGCAAGCCCCAGCCCGAAATGGCGCTGCTGGCGATGGAGCAGACGGGCTTCTCGCCGCGCGAAACGTGCCTCATCGGCGACCGGGTGTATACCGACATCGCCTGCGGCGTGAACGCGGGGGTCGATACGATTTTCGTGTTGTCCGGCGAGGGCGTGATGGAGGATATCGAAAAATACGGCGTTCAGCCGACGTATTGTATGCAGAATATCCGCGAAGTCCTCAATACATTAGAAAAGGGAGAACCGAAATGAAGCTCAACAACAAGCGCACCATCCTGGTTGGCCTCGCGTTCTTGTCCATCTGCGCGTTCTGGCAGATGTACGACAGCATCGTGCCGCTGATCCTCACGAAGACCTTCCACATGAACGAAACGTTCTCCGGCGCGATCATGGCGGCGGACAACATTCTGGCGCTCTTTCTGCTGCCGTTCTTCGGCTCTGTCTCGGATAAGAGCCATTCGAAGCTCGGCAAGCGGATGCCCTTTATCCTCTTCGGCACTGGCTGCGCCATCATCCTCATGAACAGTCTCCCTCTGCTCGACAACAGCTACGCCGCCCAGCCCTCCGGCTTCAAGACGGCCTCATTTGTCATCGTCCTCGGCCTGCTGCTCGTTGCCATGGGAACGTACCGCGCTCCCGCCGTCGCCCTCATGCCCGACGTGACGCCGAAGCCGCTGCGCTCGCGTGCGAACGCCATCATCAATCTGATGGGCGCGGTCGGCGGCATTCTGTATCTCGGCGTTGCGGCGGTGCTCTATCCCAACTCCAAGACCGCCGGTTTGGATCATGTGAACTATCAGCCGCTGTTTATCGTTGTGTCGGCCATTATGTTCGTCGCCGTCGCCGTGCTCTTCCTCACGATCAGAGAGCCGAAGCTCACGGCGGAAAATCAGGCGCTTGAAAAGCAGCACCCGGAATGGAACCTTGCGCAGGACGACGGCAGCGGCCACGAGACGCTCCCGAAGCCCGTCAAAAAGAGCCTCGGCTTCCTGCTGGCCTCCATCGCGCTCTGGTTCATCGGCTATAACGGTGTGACGACGTGGTTCTCGACATATGTCGATGTCGTCATGGGGCAGGGCCTCGGCGGCGCATCGACCTGCCTGCTCATCGCCACGGCGGGCGCCATCGTCTCGTACATCCCCATCGGCCAGATCGCCTCAAAGATCGGCCGCAAGCGCACGATCCAGGGCGGCATCATCCTGCTTACCGCCTGCTTTGCCAGCGGCTATGTGCTCACGACGACATTCTCCTCGATCAACGCCATTATGTTTGTCGTCTTCGCCCTCGTCGGCCTTGCCTGGGCCGCGATCAACGTCAACTCGCTTCCCATGGTCGTCGAGATGTGCAAGGGCTCGGATATCGGCAAATTTACCGGCTATTACTACACGGCCTCCATGGCCGCGCAGGTCGTCACGCCCATCGTCGCCGGTACGCTCATGCGCAAGATCGACTACCGCGTCCTGTTCCCGTATGCTGCGCTGTTCGTTGCGCTGAGTTTTGTGACGATGCTTTTCGTCCACCACGGCGACGCCAAGGCCGAGGCCAAGAAGGGGCTGGAAGCGTTCGAGGAAATGGACGACTGACCCCGTCCGCATAACCTACAGAACTCCGGCGAATCCGTACTGCTTTGCAAATTTTGAACGCAAAGCGTTTTTACAGCAGCCATTCAAAGGCAGCTGTTATCAAACTTGATGTCCCGTAACAGGCGGCGCGTCGGAAACGGCCTCAACGGAACGAGCCGCCGCTATGTGCGACGTCTCTTATCCTCTGAGCCCGTTTCCTCCTTTCCAAAACACAAATGCTTCGCTGGTTTGTGTTTTGGGTTTCAGTGCTGCTCAAGCCTATCTAAAATATAGCAAGAAAGAAGTCTGTAACTATGCTGACAATCTGCATCATCCTGATCGTGCTTCTGGCGCTCGATCTGCTGTTTACGCTGGCGCTGCGGTGCCGGAAGGGACACCGGAAGTGGGGGGTTCTCAAGAAGTACCGTTACGCCCACCGGGGCTATCACGACAAGCCCGTCGTCCCGGAAAACTCTCTGCCCGCCTTCCGCCGGGCCATCGAGCGCGGCTTCGGCGCGGAGCTGGACGTGCATCTTTTGAAGGACGGCACGCTTGCCGTCTTCCATGACTCTGATCTGAAGCGCTGCGCGAATGTCGAGGGCGAGATCGAGGATCTGACGCTGGACGAGCTGAAGCAGCTCCGGCTTGAGGGCACGGACGAGCAGATCCCGACCTTTGACGAGGTTCTTGCCCTGTTCGAGCACGAAACGCCGCTCATCATCGAGCTTAAGACCGCGCGCGGCAACCATATGGCGCTGGCCAAGGCAGTCTGCGAGCGGCTGGACAGCTATCAGGGCGAGTTCTGCATCGAGTCGTTTGACCCGTTCGCGCTCATCGACGTGAAAAAGCTCCGCCCCGAAATCTGCCGCGGGCAGCTTTCTATGAATTTTGAGAAGGACAAGGCGGGCCTGCCGTGGTACAAGCGGTTCATCGCGGGCAATCTGCTTTTGAACTTCCTGACGGTCCCGGACTTTATCGCGTACAAGTTTGAAGACCGCAGCAGCTACTGCCTGCGCTCGTGCGTCCGCGTCTGGGGCGCGCAGGAGGTCGACTGGACGATCCGCACGAAGGAGGATCTGCTGGCCTGCGAGGCCGCCGGCGGCATTCCGATTTTTGAGCGCTTCGATCCGGAGGCCTGAGTGTCCGTACATACGCCAAGTGAAAAAACTGCCGCCCGGCCGGGCGGCAGTTCCTGCTTTCAGAGCAGCAGCGTCAGATGGTACACTGCGAACGCGGCCAGCCACGCAATGCAGCACTGGGAAAGCGCAATGAGTGCGGCTCGCAGCGCCGAACCCGTCTCGCGCCGGATGGCGGCGATGGCCGCTACGCACGGGGTATACAGAAGCGTAAAGACCAGAAAGCTCAGCGCGGCCTTCGCGGTAAAGAGCGTCGAGACGGCGGCTGTGCCCAGCAGGATCTGAAGTGTGCTGACGACGGATTCCTTTGCGATAAAGCCGGTGATCAGCGCCGTCGCGCAGCGCCAGTCCGCGAAGCCCAGCGGCGCAAATATGGGCGCGAGCCAGCGCCCGACCATTGCAAGCAGGCTCTGCTCGCTGCTCGTCACAACGTCCAGCCGGGTATCGAAGCTTTGCAGGAACCAGATGACGATGGTCGCAAGGAAAATAACAGTAAAGGCGCGCTCGATAAAATCCTTCGCCTTGTCCCAGAGCAGAAGCGCGACACTTTTTACACTCGGCAGGCGGTAATTCGGCAGCTCCATCACAAACGGGACCGGACGGCCCCGGAAGGCGGATTTGAGCACGAGCGCGGAGAGAATGCCGAACAGGATGCCGAGCACATACAGCCCGATCATCACCAGCGCAGCGTACCTCGGGAAAAACGCCGCCGAGAAAAACGCGTAGATCGGAATTTTTGCCGAGCAGCTCATAAAGGGCGTGAGCAGGATGGTCATGGTGCGGTCGCGCTCCGACGGGAGCGTCCGCGCCGCCATGACCGCCGGAACGGTGCAGCCGAAGCCGATGAGCATCGGCACGACGGACTTGCCGGACAGGCCGATGCGCCGCAGCAGCTTGTCCATCACGAACGCCACGCGCGCCATATAGCCGGTGTCTTCCAGAATAGACAGGAAGAAAAACAGTGTGACAATGATAGGCAGGAAGCTTAAAACCGAGCCGACGCCCTGAAAAATGCCGTCGATCACAAGGCTCTGCACGACGGGGTTCAGGTGATAGGCCGTCAGCGCCCGATCGACCACGACGGTTAGCGCATCAATGCCGGAAGCCAGCAGATCGCTCAGTCCCTGGCCGATCACATGAAATGTCAGATAGAAAATCAGCAGCATCACGCCGATGAAAATCGGGATGGCGGTATATTTTCCGGTCAGAATTTTATCCGCGCTGACAGAGCGCAGGCGCTCCTTGCTTTCGTGCGGCTTGACGACGCAGGCTTTGACCAGCGCTTCAATGAACGTATAGCGCATATCCGCGATGGCCGCGTTGCGGTCAAGTCCGCGTTCCAACTCCATCTGGACGATGGAGTGCTCGATCAGCTCTTTTTCGTTCTGATCAAGGCGCAGCTGCTCCAGCACGGCTTCATCGCCGTCGATGACCCACGTCGCCGCGAAGCGGACGGAAAGCCCCGCGCGCTGCGCGTGGTCCTCGATCTGGTGGCAGACGGCGTGAATGCAGCGGTGGACAGGTCCGGGGGCGCAGAAATCGACGACGGCGGGCAGGCGCTTGTCCTCCGCCGTGCGCACAGCCGCCTCGATCAGCGCCTCGACCCCGTCGCCGGAGGCCGCGCAGATGGGCACGACGGGAACGCCCAGCTGCTGCGAGAGCTTATCCGTGTCGATGCTGCCGCCGTTGCCGGTCAGCTCGTCCATCATGTTGAGCGCCAGCACCGTCGGCACGCGCAGCGTCAATAATTGGAGCGTCAGATAGAGATTGCGCTCTAAATTGGTCGCGTCAACGATGTTGATGATGCCGTCCGGCTTGTTTTTCAGAATAAAATCGCGTGTGACGATCTCCTCCGCCGTGTACGGGCGGAGCGAGTAAATGCCCGGCAGATCGACGACGGTGCAGTCCTTCTGCCCGCGCACCGGGCCGGATTTCTGGTCGACTGTCACGCCGGGAAAATTGCCGACATGCTGGTTTGAACCGGTCAGTTGGTTAAAAAGCGTCGTTTTGCCGCAGTTCTGGTTGCCAGCCAGTGCGAAGATCATTCTGCGTCCTCCTCAATCGTGATGCTGCGCGCATCCTCCTTGCGCAGCGTGAGCGTATAGCCGCGCAGAAACAGCTCCATGGGGTCGCCCATGGGCGCAATTTTGCTGACGTGTACGCGCGTGTGCGGGATGAGACCCATGTCAAGCAGCCGGCACCGAAGGATCCCCTCGCCGCCGACCGCGGTAATGACGCCGGAATGTCCGACGGAAAGCTCGTCAAGTGTCATATCTGCATTTCCTTTCCCTGTTGGTTTCTGAATGTTAGGATAATCTAACTTTCGCGAAAATGCAAGAAAAACAGACGCGGAACGGCAAATTTTTTCTGCGCCCGCGCAGTTTACAAAATCGTCACGCCCTCGGCCGCCCGGTATGCTATGATATACTACAGATATAAGGAGGCCGACGCATGAATATTCTCTTTTTCCTGACGCCGAAGGCGATGTGCGCCTATATTGAATCCGACGACACGCTGCGGCAGGCGATGGAACGGATGGAGCATTCCGGCTATGCGGCACTGCCCGTACTGGACAAGAGCGGAAAATACTGCGGCGTTGTTACCGAGGGCGACCTGCTCTGGACGCTCAAGCGCCTGTGCGTGATGGACTTGCGCCAGACCGAGGAGCATTCCATTTCCGAGATCGAGCACCGCCGCACCGTGCAGCCTGTGCGGGTCGACACGCGCGTGGAGGATCTGATCTCCGTCGCCGCCGAGCAGAACTTCGTCCCCGTGATCGACGACAAGGGCGATTTCATCGGCATCGTCACCCGCAGCCGCATTCTCCGGTATTACTTACAGACGAATTTCCCGCACGAATAATTTTCCTCCGCTGGTTTAATCCTCCGGTTTTTGGCACATACTTAGCCTCGGAGGTGCAAAATCATGCAAACAAACGAAAATCATCCGAACCAGAAGCGGATCCGGAGCTTTTTCCGCGAAAAGGGCTACTACATCGTTCTGGCGCTGTGCGTATGCGCGGTAGGCGTTTCGGGCTGGCTGTTCGTGTCCGGCGCCATCGCCGAGAAGAAAGCACTGCGGCAGGAGACGATGTCCATTGCCACCAGCGCGGAGGAACCGGCCAAAAATCCGTCCGCCGAACAGAAGCCGGCCCCGACCGCCGCTGCGGAGGAGGAAACGGCTCCGGCAGCCGCCATGACGGACGAGTCCGTCCGCGAGGCGGCGAAGAACGTGCGCGTCTGGCCCGTTTCCGGCAGCACACAGGCCGCCTACAGCGTCGACGCGCTGCAGTATAACGCCACGACGCAGGACTGGCGGACGCACGCGGGCGTCGATCTGGCCGCGTCGGTCGGAACGCCGGTCAAGGCCGCGGGTTCCGGCGTCGTGACGGCGGTTTATGACGATGAATTCCTCGGCACGACCGTCGTCATCAACCACCCGGACGGCCACGTCTCGCAGTATTCCAATCTCGCCGTCATGCCGTCCGTCTCGGCGGGCGACAGCGTAGAGGCCGGGCAGACCATCGGCGCCGTTGGCGAAACGGCTCTGCTCGAAATTGCGGACGAGCCGCATCTGCACTTTGCCGTCTACGCCAACGGCGACACCATCGACCCGGCAGAATTCATCCGATAAACGCAGACAAGCGCCGCAGCAGCCGCTGCGGCGTATTTCTTTGCAACAGATTCTGTTTTTCTGCGACTATATAGGTGAGACGTCTCAAAGGAACAAAACGACAGGAGGGATGGATACGGATGACAAGACCATTCTGCGGCGGCTGAAGCGGGGCGACGCGGCGGCGCTGGAGGCCGCCGTGCGGCAGTACAGCGGATATGTATCGGCTGTGATCGGCAATCAGCTTGGCCCGTGCGCTGCCGCAGAAGACATTGAAGAACTGGCCTCCGATGTGTTTGTCGCGCTGTGGCGCGCACCACAGCCGCTTCGGACGGAGCATCTGCGCGGCTGGCTGGGCAAGGTCGCGCGCAATCAGGCAATCAGCTTTCTGCGGCGGCAGCATTTACAACTCGTCCGGGACGAGGACTGTATCCTCGTCGACGACCGCGACGCGCAGAAGCTGCTGGAGGCGAAGGAGCGCAGCGCGCTTTTAAACGCGGCGCTGGCCGCGCTCACGCCGGAGGACCGGGAAATTTTCCTGCGCCGGTATTACTACAACCAGACAGCCGGACAGATCGCGGAGGCGCTGCATATGAACCCCAGCACGGTTCGTAGCCGCCTTTTGCGCGGACGGCAGGCGCTGAGGACGGAATTACAGAAAGGAGACGTGCAGATTGAAGATCTCTGTGCAGAGTCTGTTTGAGGACTATGAGGAAAATGCCGTTCCGCTGAGCCGGGACACGGACGCGGAGCGGATTCTGGAAAAAACGAAGGCCAAACTGCCGGGAGTAAAACGGAAGCGGCCGGTCGGCCTTGTGCTGATCGCAGCGGCGGCCGTCGCCGTTTTGTGCGGCGCGGCGGCGATCGTGCATTACGCGTCGGTCCGGGACGGCGCGGGAAGCTACATCATGCCGGACACGCTCCGCTATGACGAGGAAAACAAAAAGACGATTCTGGTGGACACGCCGTTTGAGTGGAACAACCCCATCAGCTTCGATACCGAGGGCCGGACAAAGGGAAAGGTCTGCGGTATGCGGCTCGGTTGGCTGCCGGAGGGCTGGGGCACGGGCTACACCCAGACGGCCTATGACGTGATCGCCCAGCGGGACGCCGAACAGGCGCAGAGTCTGCCGCAGGACGAGCGGGAGCTGGTGGTCTATACCTACGACCTCTTTGCCGTGCAGGACGTGCGGAAGGACTACAGCGTGCAGTGTATGTCCGCCAACACGGTCGCCGGGTGCGACTTCCTCTGCGGCGGTACGCGGACGGAGATCACAAAGCAGGGGACGATCGGCCCCTACGACGCGTCGTGGGTCGAGACACACTGGCAGCGTTCAAGTCCGGGCTCCGACGCGCCGGAGGAGTGGACCACGCAGATGCTTCTGCTGTACGACCGGGAGAAGCTCTGCGTCGTCATTATCAGCGCCGACTGGGACGATGCGGAACGGATCGCGGCGAATCTGGAGATTGTGGAGACCTCCGTTGACACCCCGCAGCCCGATCTGACGAACGGCAGAGGGTTCCGCTGGATCGGCGGCGTCGGATAGTCGGAAACGGCCTTGCCGGAACGAGGCCCCGCTGTTCGCGGAGCCTCTTATCCTCTAAGGCCGTTTCCTCCTTTTTTCCCGTCGAACCGCTGATGCTGGGTTCGCCGGGAAGCCATGGCCTTGCCGGAACGAGGCCTGCGATAAGCCAAAAGCCTCCTCTTACCGCGCGGGACGCGGCAAGAGGAGGCTTTGAGGGGACTGCGGCGAATCTGTACTGCCTTGCAAATTTCAAACGCAAAGCGTTTTCACCGCAGATATTGAATCGCAGCTGCTTGCAAATTCGGTGTACCGTAACAGGCGGCGCGTACCATAGCGCCCGTAGGGTGAGTATGTGTGCTCGCAGCGACTATAAAGCGGGTGCTTGCATGAACTGCACCCGCAGGATGCACCAAACGTAATCCAGCGCCCCTTTTCTTCCCCATCTTTTCCGGCAAGGCGGAAAAGATGGGGCCGCCGGAGGCATTGGCGCTCACGGGCCGTGATGCACGGAAGCTTGACAAATCTCCCGTTTGCAGGTAAAATATAGATCCTTCCATACGGACAAATGCCGCAGGAAGGCGCTTTATCACAAACAAGGAGATACTGTTATGAAAAAGAATCAACTTCTTGCCCTGCTGCTGGCGGCGGTGATGCTGCTGGCCGTGCTGACCGGCTGCGCCGCGAAGACGGAGCCTGCACAGGAAGAACCCGCCCAGAGCGAGACGGCTCCGGAAACGGAAACATCTGCCCCCGCAGAAGAAGAACCGGCTCCCGCAGAGGAACCGGAAGCAGAGGACACCGCCTCCGCCGTTACCCTGACCGACATGACCGGCCGGGAGATCACGCTGGACGCGCCCGCAGAGCGCGTCGTCGCGCTGACGGCCTCCGACTGTGAGATCCTCTACGCGCTGGGCGCGGGCGATCTGCTGGTTGGCCGCGGCGAATACTGCGACTATCCGGCGGAGGTCCTGGACGTTCCCTCCGTCCAGTCCGGCTACGACACGAACATCGAGCAGATCATCGCGCTCGAGCCGCAGGTGCTGCTCATGAGCACCATGGCCCAGACCGACGAGCAGGTGCAGCAGCTGGAGGCCGCCGGCGTCCGCGTCGTCGTGAGCGACGCGCAGGACATCGAGGGTACCTATACCGCCATCAACATGATCGGCGAGCTGGTTGGCCGGCAGGCCGAGGCTGCGTCCATTGTTGAGAGCATGCAGAAGACCTTCGACGAGATCAAGGCAAACGCCGGGGACGGCACGAAGACCGTTTACTTTGAGGTCTCCCCGCTGCAGTACGGTCTCTGGACGGCAGGCTCCGGCACGTTCATGGACGAGATCGCCAATATGCTGGGTCTGACGAACTGCTTTGCCGACGTGACCGGCTGGGGCGAGATCTCCGAAGAGCAGGTGCTTGAGCGCAACCCGGATTACATCGTGACCATCTCCATGTACTTTGGCGAGGGCCCGACGCCGGAGGAGGAGATCCTCTCCCGCACCGGTTGGGAAAATGTCACCGCTGTCAAAAACGGCAAGATCCTCAATCTGCCGAACAACGAGCTGTCCCGCCCGGCCCCGCGTCTGGCCGACGGCGCGAAGGCTCTGTATGACTTTGTCTACGGCGAATAATCCGGAAATACCACTCTGAAAACAGGAGGCACAGCATGCGCCGGTATCACGAAACGTTCAGGCTCTGGGAATACCTGCTCTTTACGCTCGTGACGCTGGCCGTGCTGTGCCTCTGCGTCTGCGTGGGGAGCGTCCGCATTCCGCTTGCGGACACGCTTTCCTATTTTGCCGCGAGGCTCACGGGCGGTCAGCCGCCCGCGGGCCTCGTCTCGTCCATCCTGCCCATCCGCCTGCCGCGTGTTCTGTGCGTGGCACTGACGGGCGCAGCGTTGTCTCTGGCAGGCGCAGCGATGCAGGGACTGCTCAAAAACCCGTTGGCCGACGGCTCGACGCTCGGCGTTTCGTCCGGCGCGTCGCTCGGCGCGGTCATTGCCATTGCCTTCGGCGTGACGCTGCCGGGTCTGCCGTTCGCGGGGACAATGGGTATGGCGATCGTGTTCGCGTTCTTATCGCTGCTTGTCATTCTCGGCCTTTCCTATAAGCTCGACCGTTCTCTGTCGACGAACACGATCATCCTGATCGGCGTGATCTTCTCCATGTTCGTCTCCAGCATTATGAGCATCGTCATTACCTTCGCTGCCGACAAGGTCCAGCGCATCACGTTCTGGACGATGGGATCCCTGAGCGGCAGCACATATCAGAATGCCGCCGTGCTGGCAGGCGCGCTTTTGATCTGCGGCACGGTCATCCTGCTGCACGCGCAGATCCTCAACGCCTTTGCCGTTGGGGAGGACAACGCCCGGCAGATCGGCGTGGACGTGAAGCGGGCCAAGCTCGTGCTGCTCATTATGGTTTCCATGCTCATCGGCGTGTGCGTGTCCATCGGCGGGACGATCGGCTTTGTCGGCCTTGTTACGCCGCATATGGCGCGGATGCTGGTCGGGCCGAACCACAAGCGGCTGCTTCCGGCGGCGATGTTCGGCGGAGCGGTCTTTCTGATGCTGGCCGATCTCATTGCGCGCATTCTATTGAATCCGCTGGAGCTGCCCATCGGCGTGGTCACGAGCTTTGTGGGCGCGATCGTATTTGTGGTGATCTTCTATCAGTCGAGAAAGGAGCACTGATATGCCGATGCTGGATGTCGACCGTCTTTCGGTGCGGTACGGGACAAAGCAGATCGTCGACGCGCTCTCCTTTTCCGTTTCCGAGGGGCAGTGGCTCATGATCGCAGGCCCGAACGGGGCAGGCAAATCGACAGCGCTTGCCGCCATCACGCAGGGGACGCCGTATACGGGCCGCGTGCTGTTTGAAGGACAGAATGTAAGGAGCATGAAGCCCGCGCTTCGCGCGCGGGCCATCGGCGTTCTGGCGCAGAACCACTTTGTCGGCTACGGCTTCACAGTCGAGGAGGTCGTGCGCCTTGGGCGCTTCGCCTATGCAGGAGGCGTGTTCGGCCGCAGCCGGGAGGACGACGCCGGGCACGTCGAGCAGGCGCTGACGCTCACCGGCCTGCAGGACAAGCGGCGGCAGTCGGTTCTGACGCTCTCCGGCGGCGAGCTGCAGCGCACGTTCCTCGCGCAGGTTCTGGCGCAGAACCCGAAGCTCCTGCTGCTCGACGAGCCGACGAACCATCTCGATCTCATCTATCAGAAGCAGATCTTCGCCCTGATCGGCCAGTGGCTGCAAAAGCCGGGCCGCGCTGTGGTGAGCGTGGTGCACGATCTGTCTCTTGCGCGGGCCTTTGGCACGGATGCGCTGCTGATGGACAGCGGCCGCAAGATCGCACTGGGCCGGGCGAACGACGTCCTGACCCCCGCAAATCTTGACCGGGTCTACGGCATGGATGTTGCCGCGTGGATGCGCGGATTGTACAGACAGTGGGCCGAATAAGCCGCTGGCACCGTATGGAGAATGCTGCCGACAGGAAAAAAACGCCGCCCAGCCGGGCGGCGTTTTTTGAATTTTGATTACTCGTCCTCTTCGGAGTCCTCGTCTTCCATGTCGAACTCCAGCTCTTCGCCGCAGTTCGGGCAGGTCGTCGCGCCCTCGTCGAGCATTTCCTCGTCGATGGTGATGACTTCGCCGCAGGTGGGGCACTTGACCTCATAGAGCGTTTCGCTGCCGAAGTCGTACTCGTTCTGATCGTCGTCGTCCTCGTCGTCTTCGTAGTCCTCGTCTTCGTCGTAGTCGTCATACTCGTCGTCATCGTCGTCCATCAGGTAATCGTCGATGTTGTCGAGATCCTCTTCGATGCAGTCGAGCTCATCGGAAATGCAGTCCACGACTTCTTCCAGATCGGAAACATTCTCAGCCACGTCCTGAAGCATACTGATGATCTCAGAGATCAGTTTGCCCTCGTTAGTTTCGGTGTCGAGCTTCATGCCCTCCATCAGGCCCTTGAGATATGCGGATTTTTCAGAAAGCGTCATCGTAAAATCTCCTTTCCGGCGGTTTGCCTTTCGCTGACGTTTGGATTAACCCTTGACTCGGCCCAGATATTCGCCCGTGCGGGTGTCGATCTGGATCTTTTCGCCCTCGTTGATGAACAGGGGAACCTTGATCTCCGCGCCCGTCTCGACGGTCGCGGGCTTGGTGACGTTGGTAGCGGTGTCGCCCTTGACGCCCGGATCGGCCTTGGTAACGGTCAGCTCGACGAAGTTCGGCGTTTCGACGCTGAAGACGTTGCCCTTGTAGCTCAGGAGCTTGACCGGGGTGTTTTCCTTGATGAACTTGAAGGAGTCGTCGAGCATATCCTTGCTGACGGGAACCATGTCGTACGTCTCCTGATCCATGAAGTAGTACAGATCGCCGTCGTTGTAGCTGTACTCATAATCCTTGCGCTCGATGAAAGCCTCTTCGAACTTTGCAGTCGGGTTGAAAGAGGTCTCGGTCACGGCGCCGGTCACGACGTTCTTCATCTTCGTGCGGACGAATGCAGCGCCCTTGCCGGGCTTGACGTGCTGGAACTCCACGACCTGCATGATCTTGCCGTCCATCTCGAAGGTTTTACCGTTTCTGAAATCACCAGCGGTAATGGTAGCCATAAAATATTCCTCCAATATACGTGTAGAATACACCAACAAATAAAATAGCTTTTTGATTTTACACTATTTTGCTCGGCTTTTCAAGATATTTTATAAAATAATCAAATTTTTCGGGCTCTTCGTCAGGATCTCGCAGCCGGTTTCGGTGATGACGGTCACATCCTCGATGCGCACGCCGAATTCGTCCGGGATATAGATGCCCGGCTCTGCCGATACGACCGCGCCTGCGGGCATGGGCTTGTCGTTGCGCGTGTTGGCATACGGCCCCTCATGGATGAGAAGGCCGAGGCTGTGGCCGTAGCTGTGGCCGAACAGCCCCTCAAAGCCTGCGGCGTTGATGACATTCCGTGCGGCTGCGTCCATCTCCTTGCCGGTGACGCCTGCCTTTGTCGCGGCGATGCCCGCCAGCTGCGCTTCAAGCACGGTATGGTAGACCTTGTCCATCTTCTCGGACACATAGCCCAACGCGATCGTGCGGGTCATATCGGAGCAGTAGCCATGGTACAGGCAGCCGAAATCCATGGTGACGAAATCGCCGTACTGCAGAACGCGCTCGGACGGAACGCCGTGCGGCAGGCTGGTGTTGGGGCCGGAGACGGTGATGGGGTCGAACGACGGGCCTTCGGAGCCGTATTTGTAGAGCCGGTAGATCAGCTCCGCGCACAGCTCCTTTTCCGTCATGCCCGGATGGATGACGTTCAGCAGATCGTCAAAGGTGCGGTCGGTGATCTCCTGCGCTTTTTTCATGTATTCAATTTCCCACGGCTCCTTGCTTGCGCGCGGAGCGTTGATCTCGGCGGCGTAGGGATGCAGGACGGCGTTGAGCTTCGTGTTGTAGAGCGTATATTCCTCCACGGTCAGCGTATCGTCCTCAAAGCCGATGGTCTTGACAGTATTGTCGGAAATGGCCTCGTTGATCAGCTTTGTGTACGGGTGCTCCGTATCGACCATCTTCACGGCAAAGCCCGGCAGGTTTTTCTGTGCCGACTCGATATAGCGGAAGTCGGTGAAATAATAGCTCTGCGTCTTGCAGATGACGGCGACGCCCTCTGCGATGCAGTATTCCGCGGCATACTGCCGGTTGTGCTTCGAGGTCAGCAGCAGCGCGTCGACCTCGCCCTTTGCGATGAGCTTCTGGTACTTTTCAATGTTTTTCATGTTGGATCCTCCATTTTCCGATTGCAATAAAGGGAAGCTCGGCCACGTGCCGGAGCTTCAGCCATATGGTATGGTTATGAATTGCCGAGATCAGGATCGACTGCACCCCCGCGCAGTTTGCGCCCAGTACGTCCGTGTAGATCTGATCGCCCACGAGCGCGCAGCGGGCCGGTTCCAGCGAAAAGCGCGCCAGACACGCGCGGATGCCGCACGAAAAGGGCTTTTTCGCGTGCGTGATGCAGACCAGCCCGTATTTCTCGCAGAAGGTCACAACGCGCGGCTTTCTGCTGTTTGACACGACGCAAAGGCCGATCCCGGAGGCCTGCATGGCTCCCAGCCACGCGGCCATTTCCGGCGTCGGTTCGTTCGTCGTGTAGGGGACGATGGTGTTGTCAAAATCCAGCATCAGGAACGAGACGCCGCGCGCGGTCAGATCCTCGGCGCGCACGTCGGTCAGATGCGGGTAGATCATGCGGGGCAAAAATGAAAACGGCATAGCTTTTCCTGCAATCTCATAGTTTTATACATAGCATTATATCACAGGAAAGGCGGCTTGTCCATGATTCTGTATCCATTTCCGCCCGGTTCTGCCTTGAAATGCGGCATTGCGGGCTTTGATGAAGAAAAAAGAGAACCCGCCGCGGAGCTGTACCTGCTCGCGCCGGGCGCTGTGCCGCCTGCGGAATTTGACGGCGGTTATCTGTTTTGCGAAACGCCGGGCTGCCGCGACGCACGGCTGTTGCAGCCTGTACAGACTGCCGCGCCGGATGCGCCCGCCGTCTGGTGCGACACGCAGGTCTCCGGCGGCAGTCTGGAGGGATACCTGCGCGGGCTGCTCCCGGTCTGGGGGGACCGGCTCTGGGTATATCTCGCGCCCATCCGGATGCTGTTCCCCGTCCCATGCCCCTCCGGTGTCGGAACGCCGCTTGACGAAACGGCGGCGGACGCGCTGACCGCGCGGCACCCATCGCATTTCTCCCCGGAGCTTGTCTGCCGCTACTGCTTTTTCCGGGACGAAGACGGGGACGCGCACGTCTTCCTGTACGACACGGAGGAGACCTGCCGGGAAAAGCTGAACCTCCTGCGAAGGCTCGGTGTGCGCCAGGTATTTGGGGAGATTCCGCAGACATAAGGAAACCCTGACCAAAATCAGAAGCAGCCGGTAGGGGCAGACACTGAAAATCCGGCATAAATGGATTTGAACAAACAAATAAGGCTCCCCCGTCTAAATAAGAGAGGGAGCCTTTGAAGCCTGAACCCGCGCTTACTGCGCCGTTTCCGACAATTCGAGGCCGGGGTTGCGTTTGAGGATGAAGTTGATCGACCACTGCGAGGCGAAGACCAGCAGGCTCCGGCCGCGGTAGTCTTCGAGAAGCTCCGCGTCGGTGGACAGGTACAGATCCTTGAGATCCGTGACCGGCGCTTTGGTGATGAACCGCAGCTGCTCATACGGCAGCTGCTGCATACGCAGGTCGACGCCGTATTCGGCCTTCATGCGGTACTGGAAAACGTCGAACTGCAGCGTGCCGACGACGCCGACGATGACCTCCTCCATGCCGGAATTCGGCACCTTGAAGATCTGGATCGCGCCCTCCTGTGCGATCTGCTCGGTTCCCTTGAGGAACTGCTTGCGCTTCATGGAATCCTTGGCGCTGACGCGGGCGAAGTGCTCCGGCGCGAAGGTCGGGATGCCGCCGAATTTGAACTTTTTGCCCGGTACGGTGATGGTATCGCCGATGGAGAAAATGCCGGGGTCGAACACGCCGATGATATCGCCTGCGTAGGCCTCGTCGACGATCTCGCGCTCGGAGGCCATGAGCTGCTGCGGCTGCGACAGGCGCATTTTCTTGCCGCTCTGCACGTGATAATATTCCGCGTCGCGCTGGAACTGGCCGGAGCAGATGCGCATGAAGGCCAGCCGGTCTCGGTGGGCCTTGTTCATGTTCGCCTGAATTTTGAAGACGAACGCGGAAAAGTCCGGGCTGAACGTGTCGATCACGCCGCAGTCGGCCTCGCGCGGCAGGGGGCTCGGCGTCATGCGCAGAAATTCCTCCAGAAACGGCTCTACGCCGAAATTGGTCAGGGCCGAGCCGAAGAACACGGGCGAAAGCCTGCCCGCACGAACTTCTTCAAGGTCAAATTCGCGGCCTGCGCCGAGCAGCTCCACATCGTCGATCAGCTGCTGGTGGCGGCGCTCGCCGATGAGCTGCGCGACCTGCGGGTCGTACAGATCAATTTCCATCTTGTCCGCGCGGTTCTTGCCGGACACGCCGGAGAAAAAGATCAGCTGGCTGGAACGGCGGTCGTATACGCCCTGAAACTCCCGGCCGGAGCCCATGGGCCAGTTGCAGGCGTAGGTTTCAATGCCGAGCTCGTTTTCCAGCTCGTCCAGCAGTTCAAACGGGTCGCGGGCCTCGCGGTCCATTTTGTTGATAAAGGTAAAGATCGGGATATGGCGCATGGCGCAGACCTTGAAGAGCTTCCGGGTCTGCGGCTCGACGCCCTTCGCGCCGTCGATGACCATGACGGCGGAGTCCGCCGCCATGAGCGTGCGGTAGGTGTCCTCGGAAAAGTCCTGATGGCCGGGGGTGTCGAGGATGTTGATGCAGAAGCCCTCATACTGGAACTGCATGACGGACGATGTGACCGAGATGCCTCTTTGCTTCTCGATCTCCATCCAGTCGGATACGGCGGCACGGGAATTTTTCTTGCCCTTGACCGCGCCCGCCTGCGCGATGGCCCCGCCGTAGAGCAGGAATTTTTCTGTCAGGGTCGTTTTACCGGCGTCGGGGTGCGAAATGATCGCAAACGTTCTGCGCCGGGAGATCTCTTCTTTCAGGGATGCCATGTATGTTCCTCCAAATTCAGTTTGTTTTTGATTGAATCGTCAGCCGCTACATGGGTCGCCCTCCAAATCATTCTGGTTTTTTACACAACTGGTTTAGTTTATCACACAAACCGCCTGTTTACAAGCGGCTTCACCGGAAAAATCACAGCAGAAGCGCCAGCAGCGCCTCCGGCGTTTCCGCAAGCGCGTCCGCACCGGCCTTTTCCAGCTCCTCCCGGCTGCCGTAGCCGTAGAGCACGCCGACGGTCTGGATTCCCGCCGCGTGACCGCCGTAAATATCATATTCCCGGTCGCCGGACAAAATGGCGCGGGAAAACTCCGTGCAGCCTGCCTCGCGCAGGGCGCGGCGCACGACATTGGCCTTTTTCCCGGCCTCCGGGTCGTCGGCGATCCCGCCGCATACGCCGTCAAAATACTGCATCAGATCAAAATGCGTCAGCACCTGCCGCGCCATGCTCTCCAGCTTGGACGTGGCGACGTACATCCGCTTTCCCGCCGCTTTCAGTGCGTGCAGGCATTCCCGCACGCCGGGATACGGCTCGTTTTCGAGCCAGCCCGTCTCGCGGTAATATGCACGGAAGCGGTCGATGGCCGTCTCGACATCCGCCTGCGGGAGATAGACGGCAAACGACTCGACCAGCGGCGGGCCGACAAACTGCCGCAGCGCCTGTTCGGACAGACCGGTGATCCCGAACGATCCCAGCGCAGTCTCAGCCGCGTGCATGATCCCCGGCCCGGAATCTGTCAGCGTTCCGTCCAGATCAAACAGCAAAACATCCCAGCCCATCGTATCCTCCGTTATCCGAGCGCTGTGTATACTTCATCCGAGACCGGCTCGCACCATTCATTCCGGGTGTTCTCACCGGGAACCTCGACAGCGATGTGGCTGAACCAGCTGTTCGCCTTCGCTCCGTGCCAGTGCTTGACCCCGGCCGGGATGGTAACGACCATGCCGGGCGTCAGGCTCACGGCGCGCTTGCCCTCCTCCTGGTACCAGCCCTCTCCGGCTGTGCAGATCAGCAGCTGCCCGCCGCCCTTGCTTGCGTGGTGGATGTGCCAGTTGTTCCGGCAGCTCGGCTCAAAGGTCACGTTGGCCAGAAACACGGGACAGACGCCGGGCGTGGTCAGCGGCTTCAGATAGGACTGGCCGGTAAAATACTGCGCATACGCGTCGTTCGGCGCGCCGATCCCGAACGCGTCCTGTTTTTCAAATGCTTCTCTGCTGACAGTACTCATGATGATACTCCTTTCACGCGCAATGGCTTCTGCCTGAATTTTATTTGTCTATCATACCGCACAGCCAAGGATTCCGCAAGATAAAACCGGTGAAAAGCGAATGCAGCAGAAAGTTTATTCCATTGCCGGGATGCCTCCGGCGGCCCCATCTTTTCCGCCTTGCCGGAAAAGATGGGGGAGAAAAGGGTCGCTGGGTTCCGTTTGGTGCAGGATTCAGAGCGCTCAAAAATTTGCCGCGTTCGAATCCCTTCAGGCCCTCCTGCTCAAGGGAGGGGCGCTCCCGCGCCAGTGCGTCACAGAAAAAAGCAGGGGCCGGCAGAGTCGCCGGCCCCTACAGGCTGATAATCTTGCGGCCCGATCAGCCGTTCGTGCTGGCTGCGGCGCTGCTGATGGATTTGACGTATTTGGCGTTCAGGTACGCGCAGACCTCGTTGTACTAGATCTCATACCAGGCGCCGTCGTCCGTCTCGTCCGAGACGCCGGTGACAGCGACGACCGTATCGGTCGGCATGGTCATGAGGACGTCGCTGTTGGTCGACGGAGCGGTACGCACATTCACATCATTCGTCGTGGCCATGCTTTCGGCCTTCGGCGTGATGGCAAGATCCTGCACGTCGGCGGGCCACTTGGCCGTGTCGCGCTCCGGCGTGCCGCCGAGATGGTTGGAGGCGAAGATGGACGCGACGGTGCAGCTGCTCTTGGTGACGAGCATGGCAACCTGTCCGTTATAGCGCACAGAGCCGTTCCACGTGTTGTCCTTCCAGTCGAGCGCGACCTCGTAGATCTGGCCGCCCACATTGACGGTGTACTGATAATCCGCCGTCTTGCCGGTCTTTTTATAGTTGGCCTCGATCAGCACGGCGGACAACTCTGCCGCATCGATTTCGGGCAGCGTCACAGGATCGTCCTTGCCGTAGGTCACGACGGCGCTGGTACTGGGCTGCGGCTCGGCAGCCTGCGGGACGGTGATCATGAACTGGCCGTTCGTGTCCTGCTCGTCAAACTGGAACATCAGCTCCTGTGCGCCGCCGCGCGGAACGAGCGTGAAGCCCTTGTCGCTGGTCGTGACGGTGTAGAGGCCGGAGGCCTCATAGAACGAGCGGAACATACCGGAGAGCGTCTGCCCGTCCGGCAGCTTGTCGATGCCGCAGGTATACGGCGTACCGGGCTGGACGGCGGCGAACATCGTATCGCGCAGCGACGCGTCCGTGATAAGGTGCAGCGGCAGGAGCATGTCGAGCGTGCCGGAATCGAGCGCGATCTCGCGGTGCTCGCCCATGAAGAAGTACCATTTTTCATTGGTGTTCTTCGGGTCCTTGACATACAGGCACCAGCTGTCTGTACCGCCGGATTCGTTCGTCTTCGTATAGACGCCGCACTCGCCGTAGCTGTTGGTATATGTCTCGGCGGTGATGCCCTCGTTATTTTTGGTGATGAGCTTGCTCAGCGCGCTGAGCTTTTTCTTTGTCGTGAACTGGTAGCCGCCGTAGGAGACGAAATCCGACTCGTTCAGCTCGGCGGACAGGGGCAGCTCGATGGTCGTGCCGGTGGAAAACGCCTTGGCCCTGATCACCGTGTCGCTGCCCTTGGAGCAGCCGCGTGCAACCAGCACAATGATGAGCACCAGCAGCACGAGCGCTGCGGCCGCGATCAGCAGCGGCAGATTTCTGCGCAGCCAGATGCTTTGCTTTCTTCTTTTGTTCATAGCCGTACCTCCATGATTGTGTTCGGGGCTGCGAAGCACGAGGATAGACTTCGCGCAGTATATTCATGATTATGATAGCACAGCTTTCTGAAAATAGCAATTCTTCATAAAAAAATAAGATTTGACGATTTTCCTTGCGAAGCGCCGCTTCTGCTGGTATGATGTCAGAAAAGACTGACAGGAGGGATCTTTCTTGCGCTTCAGATGTCTGGTCATGGATCACGACGACACCACGGTCAACAGCACCGCCACTATCCACTTTCCGTCGTTCCTTGCCTATTTAAAGCTCGTGCGCCCGGAGGCGTCGTATACGCTGGAGGACTATTTCCGCAAAAACTTCGACCCCGGCATCATGGCGCTGTTCACCGGTGAGCTCGGCTTTTCGGAGGAAGAACTCGAGGGCGAGTTCCGCTTCTGGCAGGACTGGGTGCGCACGCGCGTGCCGAGCGCCTATCCCGGCATCTGCGAAATTCTGCGGCGGCACAAGGACGCGGGCGGGTATATCGCCGTCGTCTCGCACTCCATGCGCGAGAGCATCGAGCGCGATTACCGGGAAAACGATCTTCCCGAGCCGGATATCATCTTCGGCTGGGAGCAGCCGCCCGAGCAGCGCAAGCCGAACACCTGGCCGCTGGAGCAGATCATGGAGCGCTTCGGCCTTGAGCCGCAGGAGCTTCTTGTCGTCGACGATCTGAAGCCCGGCTACGACATGGCGCGCGCCGCAGGCGTTCCCTTCGCCGCCGCAGGCTGGGCGAATGATATCCCGGAAATCGAGCAGTTCATGCGGAAAAACTGCGATTTCTACTGCAAAACCGTCGCCGATCTCGACCGGCTGCTGGAGGAATAAGCGTAGCGTGCCACCAAGGCTCTCACGCCGGATGTAGGGGCGGACGACTCTGCCCGCCCGCACGGAATGCAACCTTTATTTGAAAATTGACGGCGAAATCGTATGCACCTGCATACTTGACTGTAGGGGTCGATGCCCACATCGACCCATTGGGAAGTTACGAATTCGCCAAAGACTCCCGTAAAAACAGCACATTCTGCCGGGCGGACAGAGTCGTCCGCCCCTACAGAGATACCTGGAGATTAAAGCCCCGCCGTAGGGGCCGACGACTCTGTCGGCCCAGTGGGAAGTTCTGAATTCGCCAAAGACTCCCGTAAAAACAGCACATTCTGCCGGGCGGACAGAGTCATCCGCCCGGCAGAAAGCGGTCTGCTGCAAAAGCAGACTTTTTGACAAACTGAAACAGCCGCTCCCGGGATTGAACGGGGCGGCTGTTTGTATGCTCTGCTTATTTCTTCATGGCCAGCGCCTGCTTGACCTTGGCGATGATGCCGTCGGCATTGACGCCGTAGGCGTCGAGCACCAGCGGGGCCTTGCCGCTGCGGCCAAACTCGTCGTTGACGCCGTGGCGGACGACGGGCACGGGATAATTCTCGCTCAGATATTCGGCGACTGCCGCGCCAAGACCGCCGAGGACGTTGGCCTCTTCGGTGGTGACGATCGCGCCGGTTTCCTTCGCGGCCTTCAGAACCAGCTCGGTGTCGAGCGGCTTGATGGTGTGCATATCGATGACGCGGGCGGAGATGCCCTCGGCGGCCAGCTTTTCGGCGGCGGCCAGCGCCATGGGCAGCACGCCGGATACCGGGCGCAGGGTGCCGTCCAGCGCCAGCTCACCCAGAAAGGCGGTGTCCTTCGGCGGCGTTTCCAGCTGCCCGGAGGCCGCCAGCACGGCCAGCAGCAGGGGCAGGTCATACACCGGGCCGGTCTTGCGGACGTCGGCGGGAGCGAGGTTGATGGTGATGCGGCGGTCAGGCCACTTGAAGCCCAGATTTTTCAGGGCTGCGTGGACGCGGTCGCCGCTCTCCCGGACGGCGGAGTCCGGCAGGCCGACGATGGAGAGGGCGGGCATCCCGCCCGAGATGTCGGCCTCGACTTCCACGGGGAAGCCGTTGAGGCCCTTGAGGCCGAAGCTCTTGAGGACTGCGTACATGGGCGCTCCTTTCTGCCCGATGGGGCGGCAGAAACCATCCATAAAAGGAGATGATGAAATTTTTTGCGGTGCTTCGAAATTTATTCTGAGATAACAGACAAAAGGAATGAAATGGTTGACTAAGAACTGACTAAGAAATGGGAAAGACAGGGCGCAGATGCCCAAGTTCGACACAATTTTCTGTTTGAATCTATTATATTAGAGGGCATGTGAGATGTCAACGAAACGCGGGCGATCTGCGATTGGAGGAAGAATCTTATGGTTGCGAAAGAGTACTGCTGTTACACCAGGCCCTATTCCAGGATCGAAGGCTTTCAGCTTGCACACACGCTGTACTACAGCGCAAGCGTAGAGGAAGAGGGGGTTGTATTGGCAGTGCGGCGGCAGCAGGGAGAAGAGTGTGTCACGGAGCAGGTCATCTGCCCGGTGGGCGACTTCGGGCGGCTGATGTCCCTGATGCGGTATCTGTGCGAAAATGGAGTAGGGCTGGGCCACTGGCTGGATGTACTGGACGACGCAGGGCAGGTGTACTGGCCCTGCACGGCTGCAAATGGGCAGCAGGAGAGCGGAAAGCCTGCACGATTTGTGGCATTTGCTGGTTTTGAGGGGGCAAACTTGGTACATAATCCTGAATTGACACAAAGCGTATAAAAGCTTATATTATAAGTAGACTTGGATGAATTTGTCCATTATGGTCAAAAATTATAAAGGTAAGGTGTGCAATATGTATCAGGATGAGTATAAGCGCTGGCTGGCAGCGGATCTGGAGGACGCAGATCTGAAGCCGGAGCTGGCCAAGGTCGAGGGAAACGACGACGAGATCAAGGACCGCTTTGCCGTTGCACTGAAGTTCGGCACCGCCGGCCTGCGCGGCGTGCTGGGCGCTGGCACCAACCGCATGAACATCTACGTCGTGCGTCAGGCCACCCAGGGCCTGGCAAACTGGGTCAAGACCCAGGGCGGCAGCCAGACCGTGGCCATCAGCTACG
>OMDO01000300.1_pt1 | contig 37355 bp, 24 predicted proteins | sample 1674051 | NCBI WGS metagenome assembly OMDO01 (sample SAMEA103958138, study PRJEB25191) | human gut metagenome | biome: human-associated habitat [ENVO:00009003]; feature: intestine environment [ENVO:2100002]; material: feces | place: Germany | collected 2013/2015 | reverse complement strand
TGGTCGGAAGTGAAATGTCTGCGAATAGAGTTATGAGAAATATCTCACGATTCATTGAGGAAAAACTAGGACTTAAAGTCAATATGACGAAGAGCAAAGTAGATAGACCAAGAGGAATTAAATACCTTGGGTTTGGATTCTACTACGATACAAGTGCACAGCAATTCAAGGCGAAACCACATGCAAAATCAGTAATGAAGTATAAGAAGAGGATGAGGGAACTCACTTGTCGTAGCTGGGGCGTTAGCAACAGCTATAAAGTGGAGAGACTTAATCAGCTTATCAGAGGATGGATTAACTACTTTAAGATAGGTAGTATGAAAACTCTCTGTAGAGAACTTGATGGAAACATTAGATATAGAATACGCATGTGTATTTGGAAACATTGGAAAACACCACAAAACAAAGAGAAGAATTTGGTTAAACTCGGCGTTCCAAGATGGGCGGCACATAAAGTGGCAAATACTGGCAATCGGTATGCACACATGTGTCACAATGGATGGATACAAAAGGCTATAAGCACAAAGAGACTAACTTCATTTGGATTAGTCTCAATGTTAGATTACTACACCGAAAGGTGTGTTACTTGTTAAGTTGATTGAACCGCCGTGTACCGAACGGTACGCACGGTGGTGTGAGAGGTCGGGAAATCACTCAGATTTCCCTCCTACTCGATCGTGGAGGATTTGTAGTGAAGCGGTGCGGGGGTGTGGCTGTCAGCCCCCCCAGGTTCGCCATTCCAGCCCCAAAAGAGCCCTGCACCTTACATGCAAAATGAATCCCCCTACCCCAAAAACCACCCACGAAAGGAGTTCACCTATACAATGAAAGCCCACAAAACAATCACCTACGAATACAAAAACGCCCCAATCCCCGGCGGCGGCTACGTCACCGGTTTATTGTACCACCCAAAACAGCCCGGCATCCTCTATGCCAGAACAGACATCGGAGGCGTTTACCGGTATGAATACGAAAAAAAGTGCTGGAAAAGCCTCATCGACAGTGTGAGCATGGCGGACATCTCCGAAACATTTCCAATCGCATGCGCACTCGATGAAAAGAAACCGGAGCGCCTGTACATCATGAGCGGCATTAACGGACAGGGCTATGGAAAATTTTCAATTTCAGAGAATTATGGAGAGACATTTATTCACAAAAAAATCCCGGTGACCGTTCATGGCAATCTTTGCGGAAGAGGAACCGGATACCGTCTGGTGGTAGATAAAAAAGATGAAAACACACTTTATTTTGCAAGCCAGTTAGATGGTCTCTGGAAAACCACGGACAGAGGAGATACCTGGGAACGGCTTCCTTTAGAGGAAAATTACATGACCTGTGTCTGGGTATCGGATGATTCGAAAACAATTGTTGCAGGAACCGCAGGATATACGACAAGGGAGAGTGATACGCTTCGCAGTCACAGCCTGTATGTTTCCTATGATGCAGGGCAGACGTTTGAAAAACTGATGCAGCCGGAAAATGTCATGATTCATGACAGCAAAATGAACGGTCTTGTGGCATCGCGCTATGACTATGATGGAACATACCTTTATGTGACGATGAATGTCACCGGAAGATGGAATTATGTGGTCGACCTTGGATATAGCTGTGATTCCGGGGATGTGATCGGTGGAAAGGTTTTGCGGTATTATTTTTCAGATGGAAAAATTGCAGGGTATGATGACATTACACCGGATGCGGATGGCACGCTGACAGCAGAATTTTTAAATTATGGTTTTGGCGGTATTTCTTTCTGTAAAACAATGCCGGGACTTCTGGTGTGTTCAACGCTCTGCAGGGAAAAAGAGAGCGATGAAATCGTATATCTCTCGAAAGATTATGGCAGCAGCTGGAGCGTGAGTCTCTGCGGACTGGAAAAGGGGGATTTGTATTTTAATACTTCCTACATGAAACCGGAGTATAACGGAAACCATTGTCTGCTGCACTGGCTGAGTGATATTAAGATCAATCCGTTTGATCCGGATGAGGTATGGTTTAATTCGGGAACCGGCGTTTTTATGACGGATGCGCTGCTCAGTGAGCATCCGCGCTATCATGATGCGTGTACCGGAATCGAGGAGACCGTTCATCTGAATGTATATGCGCCGGTTGATGGAGAGGTACAGCTTGTGGATATCGTTGGAGACCTCGGCGGATTTGCATTCCGGAATCTTGATGAACCCTGTAAAAATTCTTTTGATGACAGCGAGGGCAACCGTTACATTACCTGTATCAACGCAGATATTTCCGATGCGGACAGTAATCTTGGCATTGTGACGGCGCGGGGAAACTGGAAAGGAAAAACCAAAGGCGGTCTGGTGCGCACGTGCGATAATTTTAAAACATTTGACCGGATCGGCATGCCGTTTGGTATCAATGCAGAGATCGACAAGAAACTGCATGAGATCGAAAACCCGAATGTCAATGCCGGATGGGTGGCAGTGTCACCGGATGGCGTCAATATTGTATGGTCGGTTGCGGATGGGATAAGGCTTCCGGTGGAACTGGTGCTTGTCAGCAATGATGGAGGACACAGTTTTCAAAAAGCAGGAGTGTTTGATCTGGCGGGGCAGCCTGTTGAGACGGGATATCTGAAAGTATTTTCCGACCGCAGCAGGAAAGATCTGTTTTATGGTTTTGGCGGTGCGTCCGAAATCTATGTGAGCAGGGATGGAGGAAGAAACTTTTATCAGAAACAGCCGAAAGAGGCATTTCCGGTCTGTGATTTTGGCTATATTGATACTGCAAATAAGACGGAAGTGCGCGGTGAGGGCGGAAAGACTGGAATATTTTACCTGGCATTGGGCGATGCAGGACTTTATAAACTCTGTTATGACACGAAAACAGAAGAAATCCATGTGAAACGCCTGACGGACACGGGGGATGCCTGCTACCGGATGGGACTTGGTGTGATCGGAGAGGACAGGGATTATCTGACAGAGGAAAAAGCAATTTATTTCTGCGGACGCCTTGAAGGGGAATATGGTTTTTACCGCACGTTTGATGAGGGAAAATCGTATGAGCGGCTGAATCAGGATAACCAGATGTACGGTGAGATCAACAGTATCGATGGGGATAAAAGAAAGTTTGGCAGATTTTTTCTGGCGACCGGGTCACGCGGTGTTTTGTATGGGGAGATGAAACGTTAGAGTCGGAAAATATAATATAGCAGAAAGATAAATTTTGGGAGAGAAGAATTCATTTACCGTATTTATCAGGTGTAAAGACGAACGTAAGAATATATCTATATATTAAGAAAGGAAAAGTTAGATGAGAGTTTACGAAGAAAACAACAGACTTGTAATTGCAGATGGAACATTGACATTATGGTTAGAACCATGGGGAGAAAATTCCTTCCGTGTGCGCATGACCAAAGAGGCACAGATGGATGCACATGACTGGGCGCTGACCGAGGAGGTAAAAATGTGTCCGCTTCAGGTGGAGTGTAAAGAAGTTGATACGACGGATCCATGGTACAAAGGCGAGGAGTTTGCAAAATATCATCAGACCGGAAAAGTTTACACCGTTAAAAATGGAAAAATCACGGCCGTGATCTCCCCGGAGGGATGGATCAGCTATTATAATCAGAAGGGAGAACTTCTGACCGAAGAGTACTGGAGAAACAGAAACCGGATCAACCGCTACTGTGTGCCGCTGCGCATTGATGCGAGAGAGTTAAAACCGATCCCGGGCAGTACGGATTACGAACTGACTATGCGTTTTGAGGCGTTTGATGATGAAAAAATATTTGGTATGGGACAGTATCAGGAGAAAAATCTGAATAAAAAAGGTGCAATGTTAGAACTGGCGCACAGAAACAGTCAGGCGAGCGTGCCGTTTATGGTCTCAAGCAGAGGCTATGGATTTTTCTGGAACAACCCGGCAATCGGAACAGCAGTTTTTGGTGCAAACAAGACAGAGTGGTACGCAAAGAGCACAAAAAAACTGGACTACTTTATTACGGCAGGAGATACACCGTTTGAAATCGAGGAACAGTATTCTGCGGCAACCGGAAGGACTCCGATGATGCCGGAATATGGTATGGGATACTGGCAGTGCAAACTGCGCTACCGCAACCAGGATGAAATCCTTGCAGTTGCCAGAGAACACAAAAAGCGCGGACTTCCGATGGATGCGATCGTGATCGACTTTTTCCACTGGACAATGCAGGGCGAGTTTAAATTTGAGCCGAGAGACTGGCCGGACCCGAAAGCGATGGTGGATGAGTTAAAGAGCATGGGAATCGAAACGGTTGTCTCTGTCTGGCCGACCGTGGATGAGCGCAGCGAAAACTATGGCGAGATGAACGACCGCGGATATCTTGTCACACCGGATCGTGGACTTTCCTATCATATGAGCTGGATGGGAAATACCGTATTTTACGATGCGACCAATCCGGGCGCGCAGAAATTTGTATGGGAAAAATGTAAGGAAAATTACTATAAAAACGGAATCCGCTGTTTCTGGTTAGATGAAGCGGAACCGGAGTATGGACCATATGATTTTGATAATTACCGCTATTATGAGGGACCGGCACTGCAGTGCAGCAACGTTTATCCGGTTGGCTATGCGAAAGGATTTTATGACGGATTGAAAGCGGAGGGAGAAAAAGATATCATGAGTCTGGTGCGCTGTGCATGGGCAGGCAGCCAGAAATATGGCGTTCTTACCTGGTCCGGGGATGTGTACTCGTCCTTCCGCTCCATGAGAGAGCAGCTGCAGGCAGGACTTAATATGTGCGTGGCTGGTATTCCGTGGTGGACATCGGATATCGGAGGCTTTCTTGGCGGGGATATCAAAGATCCGGCATTTAAAGAACTTCTGGTGCGCTGGTTTGCCTGGGGTGCATTCTGCCCGGTATTCCGTATGCATGGGGAGCGTTCTCCGTGGTACGAGAGAGAGCAGGAGTTTATCGATGGTGTGCGCCAGCTTACTTCCGGTCAGGATAATGAAGTGTGGAGTTTTGGGGAGGACAATTATGAGATCCTGAAAAAATATCTGTTTATCCGTGAACGTCTGCGACTATACATCCGTAGTTGCATGGAACAGGCAAGTAAAACGGGTGCACCGGTGATGCGTCCACTGTTCTTTGATTTTGCGGAGGATAAAGAGAGCTGGAACGTGGAGGATGCGTATATGTTCGGACCAGATCTTTTAGTGGCACCGGTCATGGAGGCAGGTGCGACAGAGCGCAGGGTATATCTCCCAGCAGGTACAAAATGGACGGATGCCTACACGAAAAAGGTATACGAGGGCGGAAATTATGTGACAGTACCGGCACCGATCGATGTGATTCCGGTATTTATGAGAGAGGGAATCTCTTATCCGATTTATGAATAAAAGTAAGAGTTCAATGAAATAATAAGATAGCCGAGTGAAGCAAGTGTAGATCACGATCATGTGCTGGTTTTGCACATGATATAAAAAATCCCCCACGCAGTGTTTGCAGCCACTGCGTGGGGGATTTTCATATTAAGAAGGGGGTTTTGTCATATTGACGATAGAAACCCAGCTGTTAAATATTTAACAGCAAGTCTATTATGTACCCAAAAGTACTAAAAATCCAGTGAACATATTGTGAATTTTTGTATTTTAATTGTTAATAAATGAAAATGAAACATGAAAGAGGATTGCGGATGACTTGACGTTTCCTTTGCTTTTCCCGTATAATAAAAACGTATGGGCATATGCCCGGCGTATTTTTTTTTGAAATGGAGAGTAATATGTCAATAGATCAGAGTAAAATCAGAAATTTTTGTATTATAGCACATATCGATCACGGTAAATCGACACTTGCCGATCGTATCATAGAACGTACAGGAACTTTGACCAGCCGTGAGATGCAGGCGCAGGTTCTTGACAATATGGATTTAGAGCGTGAGCGTGGAATTACGATCAAGTCACAGGCAGTCCGTATCATTTATAAGGCAAATGACGGGGAAGAGTATATTTTTAACCTGATCGACACACCTGGGCACGTCGATTTTAACTATGAGGTATCACGAAGCCTTGCAGCCTGCGACGGTGCGATCCTGGTTGTGGATGCAGCACAGGGAGTGGAAGCACAGACACTGGCAAATGTATATCTCGCATTAGATCATGATCTTGATGTCATGCCTGTCATCAACAAGATCGATCTTCCGAGTGCACAGCCGGATGAAGTGGTAAAAGAAATCGAGGATGTGATCGGGATTGAGGCGGAGGATGCACCGCGTATTTCTGCTAAGACCGGCTTAAATATCGATCAGGTATTAGAGCAGATCGTAACAAAGATCCCGGCCCCGACTGGAGATAAAGAAGCACCGCTTCAGGCGCTGATCTTTGATGCACTTTACGACTCTTACAAGGGTGTTATCGTATTCTGCCGTATCAAAGAGGGAACGGTAAAAGTGGGAGATACCATCCGCATGATGGCAACCGGTGCACAGTCCGAGGTCACAGAGGTCGGATATTTTGGTGCCGGACAGTTTATCCCGTGTGATGAGCTTGCAGCGGGAATGGTAGGTTATCTCTGTGCAAGTATCAAAAATGTCCGCGATACCCGTGTCGGTGATACTGTGACAAATGCCGACCGCCCATGCAGTGAGCCGCTTCCGGGTTACAAAAAGGTCAATCCGATGGTGTACTGCGGTATGTATCCGGCTGACAGTGCAAAATATCCGGATCTCCGTGATGCATTGGAAAAATTACAGATCAACGATGCGTCCTTGCAGTATGAGCCGGAGACATCGTTAGCGCTTGGTTTTGGTTTCCGCTGCGGATTTTTAGGCCTGCTTCATTTAGAAATCATTCAGGAGCGTTTAGAGCGTGAGTTTAATTTAGATCTTGTGACAACAGCTCCGGGGGTTATTTACAAAGTGCACAAGACAAACGGAGAGGTCATGGATCTGACAAACCCGTCAAACCTGCCGGATCCGTCTGAGATCGAATACATGGAAGAACCTGTCGTATCGGCAGAAATCATGGTGACGAGTGAGTATGTCGGTGCAATCATGAAACTGTGCCAGGAGCGCCGCGGGGTTTATTTAAGTATGGAATACTTAGAGGAAACGCGTGCACTGATCAAGTATGATCTGCCGTTAAATGAGATCATTTACGATTTCTTTGATGCATTGAAGTCACGTTCGAGGGGTTATGCGTCCTTTGATTATGAATTAAAGGGATATGAGCGCTCCGAGCTGGTAAAACTTGATATCCTGATCAACAAAGAACAGGTCGATGCCCTTTCTTTTATCGTATTCAAAGACAGTGCGTATGAGCGTGGAAGAAAGATGTGCGAAAAATTAAAGGAGGAGATTCCAAGACATTTATTCGAGATCCCGATTCAGGCGGCTGTTGGCGGTAAAGTCATTGCGAGAGAGACCGTCAAGGCAATGCGTAAGGACGTGCTTGCAAAATGTTACGGTGGCGATATTTCCCGAAAGAAAAAACTGTTAGAGAAACAGAAAGAAGGAAAGAAGCGTATGCGTCAGGTCGGAAATGTCGAGATTCCGCAGGAAGCATTTATGAGTGTTTTAAAACTGGATGAGGATTAAATATGGGAAAAAAGGAACTGGAATTATATATCCATATCCCGTTCTGTGTCCGGAAATGTAATTATTGTGATTTTCTTTCTTTTCCGGCGGATGAAGATACACAGAGACAGTATGTGAAGGCACTTTGCAAAGAGATTTCCTACTACGGAGCACATTGCAGGGATTATGTGGTCTCAACGGTCTACATCGGTGGCGGTACACCTTCGTGGCTGTGGGAGTCAGATATGGCGGCGATCCTGGATGCCATACAGAAAAGTTTTTCACTATTGCCGGAGGCAGAAGTTTCCATTGAGTGCAATCCAGGAACCGTTACGGCGCAGAAGTTTGCGGTGTACAGACAGTCCGGGATCAACCGGATCAGTTTAGGGCTGCAGTCTGCGCAGAATGTTGAACTGAAGATGTTAGGGCGTATTCATACCTGGGAACAGTTTTTAAAAACTTATGAGCTTGCGAGATCAGGAGGATTTTCCAATATTAATGTGGATCTTATGAGTTCACTTCCGGGACAGCACATAGAAACTTATGCGGATTCCCTGCAGAAGGTCTGTCGTCTGAAACCGGAACATATTTCTGCCTATTCGCTGATTATTGAAAAAGGGACTCCATTTTACGATCTTTATAAGTTTGACGCGGTGAAACAGCGTGCGGGAATGGTAACGGATGCATTGCCGACAGAGGATGAAGTCTATGAGATGACAAAATTAACAGAGGAAATGCTTAAGGAAAACGGTTATGTGCATTATGAGGTCTCAAACTTTGCACAGCCGGGATATGCGTGCAGACATAACATAGGTTATTGGACGCGTGTCAATTATCTTGGCATGGGACTCGGTGCGTCATCTTTGATGGAAAATATACGATACACCAACACCAGTGATTTATATACTTATCTGGAACAGGTTGACGTCATCCGGGAAGGCATCTGGGAAAATAAACGGAGTGACGGTACGATAGAACAGCTCCCGGCAACCAATCTTCACGCCTCGGCAGAACTGGTAGGCAAGTATGCGCAGATGGAGGAATTTATGTACCTGGGACTTCGCATGATCGATGGAATTTCAAGAGATGATTTCTTTCAAAGCTTTGGTATGCCGATCGAGGCGGTCTATCAGGAGGTATTAAATCATCTGCAGGAGGAGAAACTTTTAGAGCGCCGTGCAGGAAGGATATATCTGACACCGAAAGGACAGGATGTCAGCAATTATGCACTCGCACAGTTCCTGTTTGATGAAACATCATAAAATATTAAGAAAATGTTTTATGGTCTTTTACAGTGGGATAAGATATAATGTGCGTAGGCAGTGAGCAGTGCCAAATAAGAGAAATGCAAAAAATGACTGCTTGCAGGCACTTTTTTGTGTTTTTCTTATTTGATAGGGCGGTGCTAGGTGCCGGTGGCACCTGTTTAGCACGGACCGAAGTGGAACGTAGATGCCTGTCAGTCCAGTGGCACTGCGGACGAAAGTTAAAAGTAAATTAAAATAAATAAGATGGTGAGTGAACGGATTTGAATGCAGAGAAACGAAGAAAAAAACGACTGAGAAATCTGGTGTGCATAGTATATTGTTCGCTGCAGCTTTTGATCGTTCTTGCGTTATTTCAGGGGATGGGGAGTTTGCTGCATAAGCTGGTTCCGGCAGGTATTGACCTTTCACAGATTGAGGGGAAGATCGTGGCTGTTGACGACGAGCAGGAGAATAAGGATAAGTTAGATGAGAATAAACTGATCGTATGCTTAGATGCCGGACATGGTGGAAAGGATAACGGGTCTGATTACAGGCTTCGTTATGAGAAAAATGATAATTTAAAAATCACACAGGCAGTGGCGGCATATCTTGCTGACAAAGAAAATATTCAGGTCATTATGACACGTTCCGATGATACATTTTTATCATTGGAGGAACGGACATCTTTTGCAAATCAGAATAATGCCGATTATTTTGTGTCACTGCATCGCAATACGGGTGAAGGAAATGGTGTGGAGACCTGGATCCGCAGTGACGCGGATGACAAGACACAGGCGCTTGCAAAAAATATTATGGACAACCTGGATGCTGCCGGGATCTCGAGAAACCGTGGTGTAAAAAAAGGAACACAAAAGAGCGAGAGCAAAGATTACTATGTAAATCTGCACACGAACATGCCGGCATGTATTGTCGAACTTGGTTTTATGAACAGTCCGACGGACAATCAGCTGTTTGATGCGAACGTTGAAAATTATGCAAAAGCGATTGGGGATGCAGTATTAAAAACATATGAGGCTTATGGAAAAGACGGAGCAGATGCTACAGAATCCGTCGAGGATGTCCCGGGCACGGAAGAACAGATAAGTACGGAAACTGGCGAAGGTACGACCGGACAGGTGTTGCAGAATACACAGATTGAAAATGTTTCTTCATTGGATGCCACCAGTCATGACTGGGGACTTGGCAGCCATACCGATGATGAAAACCGTCCGTTAGATGCCGTTAATGCACAGGAGACATATGGAAAATACAATGCGTACTTTATTGGTGATGACACGAAGGATATTTATCTGACCTTTGATGAAGGTTATGAATACGGACAGACTGAGAGCATTTTAAATACCCTAAAGGAAAAAGGGGTGTCCGCCACATTTTTCGTGACAGAGCCGTATGCGAAAGATAATCCGGATCTGGTAAGACGTATGATCGATGAGGGACATGTGTTAGGAAACCACAGCGTGACACATCCTTCCGCGGGTATGCCTTCCTTATCATTGGATAAACAGGAAAATGAGGTGACAGAGAACCATGCCTATATCAAGGAAAATTTCGGATATGACATGTATCTGTTCCGTTATCCGACCGGAAGATTCAGCGAGCAGTCACTTGCACTGCTAAACAACTGCAATTACAAGAGTATTTTCTGGAGTTTTGCATATCTGGACTATGATGTCAATAATCAGCCGGATCGGGTATCAAGTCTACAGAAGATGAAAGATAAACTCCACCCGGGTGCAATTTATCTGCTCCATGCGGAGTCGGAGACGAATGCAGCAGTGCTGGGAGATTTTATTGATGCCGTGAGAGCTGCGGGTTATGGGTTTAAGAATTTTTAATGAAAAGTCTAATCCCCCAGCTATGCTGGGGAGAATGGAATAGCTGGAAGCGGTGAGGATATCAATAAAAAACCTCCTGTGATATATTAAGAATGGTGTCGCAAGCCAAACTTAATCACAGGAGGTGGTCCATATGGACAATAAAAGTTTATCACACACAAAATGGAAATGCCAATATCACATTGTATTTATTCCGAAATACAGAAAGAAAATTTTGTATGGAAGAGTGAGAAATGATGTGAGAGAAATAATAAGCACGTTATGTAAATACAAAGATGTGGATATTATAGCAGGAGCAGTTTGCGTGGATCATATACATTTAAGTGTAGCTATTCCACCTAAAATTAGCATTGCAAATTTTATGGGATACTTAAAAGGGAAAAGTACATTAATGCTTTATGATAGACATCCAGAATTGCAAAGTAAATGGGATAAAGCATTTTGGGCAAGAGGGTATTATGTAGAAACAATTGGTAATATCACAGATGAAGCAGTACAAAAGTATATAAAAGAGCAGGCAGAGGAATCAAGGAAAGAAGATTCAAGAAGTACCGCTTTATAGCGGACCGGTAAAAGTGCTTGCGATACCGCCCTTTTGGGCGAGCAGTAAAAATGCCCTTTTGAGGGCTAATACCAAACCACCAGTTGAACTGGTGGTTGCTGACTTAGAATATTTTCAGGAGAAAGCAGGGAACGTCAGAATGATTTAACGCTCCCTGCTTTTTTCAGAAATGTGGGTTGTCAGTTTAGCTAGCATCACTTTACCTTGATAACCATTTATTTTGATAAAGTGATGACACGCAGTATAAAAAATGATACAATATTTTTGTATGCATATATGTACGCTTAGAATTTTCTAAATGAAGAATTCTAGGAGTACATGAAAAAAGGGAAATGAAATAAAAAAGAAGGCGCTGAATTTGAAAGTGACAAAAATGATAAGCAGGAAAATGGCAGGCGGCATATTATTGGGCTTTCTGGCTGTGGCAGGCATTGTGACAGGCAGTCAGGGAAGTGTGACAGTTTATGCGGCAGAGGAATTACAGGGAAGTGGAACAGCAGAAGATCCGTATGTGATCACCGGTTCGGAGGATCTGTGGAAGTTTGCAGAGATCGTAAAAGCATCCTCGGATAGAAATGAATGTGCGAAAGTTGCAGATGGTGTAACAGAGATCGATACAACAGTACGTGGAGAAAAGAAAGACTTAACATGGAATCCGATCGGAGATTCCTCCGGTTCCTATAAAGGAGTCTTCGATGGTAACGGAGCAGAGATCACGATCCATGCGGACAGAAGCATTAACAATAATGCCGGTTTGTTTGGCATACTAGGCAGTGGCGGAGAGATAAGAAATGTCACCACTGCAGGAAGTTCTAAAGGCTGGGATAGTGTAGGAGGTATCTGTGGTCAGGCATGTAGTGATGCAAAAATCGTAAACTGTAACAATAAAGCAGATATAACCGCACAAGGAGGTCAGGCAGGAGGTTTGGCTGGATATGCAAGCAGTGCACAGATCGAATCCGATACCTCGATCAGTAATACAGGTGCAGTTACAGGGACAGCGAATGTAGGTGGACTTGTCGGTCAGGCTAGTGGTGGAATGAAGGTGATCGTCCATGAGGGTATTCTCAATTCTGGAGCTATAACTGCTAAATCAAGTGGATATGTCGGAGGTTTGATCGGATATGCAGATCTTGCGTCCATTCAAGCGGATGCGGATATTATCAATACGGGTAAGATATCTAGTATGGGAAGCAATACTTCTATGGGAGCAGGAGGATTGATCGGATATGGAATTGATATATCTATAATTTCCCGGAATGGAATGTTACAGAATAAAGGAGAAGTGACAGCAGCAATTACAAGTGTTGGTGGTATTGGAGGGCATATGACAAGTTCTGATAACAGTAACTGTCAAATTCAGGCAGCAAAGGGCGTGATCAATACCGGCAGGATCACAGGTAAAAATAGTGTCGGTGGAGTTGTCGGGGAGTATGCATATTCTGCACCGATGACTTCTATGGATGGATTTATTTTAAATAGGGGAGCTGTGGAAGGAAATGGAGATAATGTCGGCGGTGTGATCGGAAGAATGGGCAGCAATTCAGATGGTAGTAAGTATGGAAATATGGGAGATGTCACGAATACAGGTAAGTATACCGGCGGCGTGATCGGATCATGGGACAGCAATACCAGTCTGGAAAATTCGTTCAATATAGGAAATGTGGTAGTAACAGGTGAAGATGCCGCAGACGTTGGTGGTATTGCAGGAAGATTTACGGGTGTCAATATTAAGAATTGCTATCATACAACGGAGTATCCGCTGATCGGTAACGGAGAAGCTGAGAAAGACGAGATTACCGGCAAGATATCGAATTGTTACTGTATGGAGAAGAATACGTCACCATGGGACGGCGAGATTACAAAGACAACGAAAGCATTCACGGATGGAGAGGTTGCATATCTTCTGGATGGAAGTGGAGATAGCAGGAGGGCTGAAGTGTTCTGGGGACAGAAGATCGGAACAGATCAGACTCCGGTATTGGGCGGTATGACCGTATATCAGGATGGCAGCATATACAGTAATGCAGACGGACATCACTATGGTGCACCACAGTATACATGGAGCGAGAGCGATATGAGCTGTACGGTACGCAGAATATGTGAAGGATGTGAAAATGAAGAAAGCGAAACTGTAACTGCATCTTATACAGAGGAAAAAGCAGGATGTGAAACAAACGGCAAGAAAGAGTACAAAGCAGAATTTAAAAATCCATCATTTGAGGTTCAGACAAAGACGATCATGACGGATTCACTTGGACATGATGTAACAGATGCAGTCTGGTCAAAGGATGAAAAGGCACATTGGAAAGATTGTAAAAATGGATGTGGAAAGAAATTAGAACAGGCAGAGCATACATTTCAGACGATTATCGACCGGCAGGCAACAGAAAGTACCGAAGGCAGCAGCCATGAGGAATGCAGCGTATGCGGCTATCAGAAAGCAGCAGTTGTGATCCCGGTGACCGGGAAGGAAGAAACAACAAATGAACAGCCGTCCAATACAAATACACTTACCGTCGGACAGGTTGTTGTGAATAAGGCAGATGGAGCGTTCTATACCATCAAGAAGAATGCCGGTAAAGTCCATGAGGTAGAATATAAGGCACCGAAAAACAAAAAACAGAAAAAGACCGCCGTGCCGGATTCTATCAAGATCAATGGTGTGACTTATAAAGTAACATCGATTGCAAAGAGTGCATTTAAGAATAATAAGAAACTAAAGACGGTTACGATCGGTAAGAATGTATCAAAGATCGGAGCAAATGTCTTTTCCGGATGTAAGAAGTTAAAAACAATTACGATAAAATCTACAAAACTGAAAGCAAAGACACTTTCTAAGAGTACATTTAAAGGAATCACAAAAGCAACCACGGTCAAAGTACCGAAGAAGAAATTATCCGCTTATAAGAAATTATTTAAGAGCAGGGGACTTTCTTCCAAAATAAAAGTAAAGGCATACTAAAGTAAGACAGACAACGTTACAGTATACAGGTTTTCCTGCGGACTGTAGCGTTGTTTTTTTCTGGTGCAATCTATGGCAGGATAGGTATAGAATATTTTCAGAAGAAATGGTAAAATGAAATCGGTCAATCCGTGCAGAGATGCGTGTGGCTCCGGCTGCATTACCTGCGACACTTTTTTCAATAGCGTAGGCTTAGCGGTGTTATCGTGAGGTAGCGGATGACCTTTTTATGTATTGCTTTAGGAAAAGAGGTAGATCAGGCAATCAAAGAGGGGAATAAAGCATTATTGGGTACGCTAAAAGAACTTAGCTTAAAAAAGCGGAACAGATTGCAATTTCTAAATTATGTTTGTATAGGGAGGATGACGATATGGGTAAGATTATCTTGTATCATGGGAGTCCTGACAAAGAAATAAAGCCAGCTTTTGGATTGGGAGAAAACCGGCATGATTACGGAAAAGGCTTTTATTTGACGGGAAATATTGATCTTGCAAAAGAATGGGCGGTTTGCAGACCGGATGAGACAAATGGCTGGGTTCATAAATATGAGTTGGATATGGAAGGACTGAAAGTACTTGATTTCCAGAAATATAGCATTTTATCATGGCTGGCTGAATTAATGAAACACAGGGATGCGGCGGACTCTAAGCGTTACAGAATGTTGTCGCAGAAGTTTATTGCAAAATATGGTATCGAAACAAGCGGATATGATGTGATAAAAGGATGGAGAGCGGATGCATCGTACTTTTATATTGCAAAAGCGTTTGTCAGAGATGAAATTGATGTGGAAATTTTAGAAGAGCTCCTTTTGTTGGGAGGTTTGGAAATACAGTATTGTATTAAATCAGAACTGGCATATTCGAGGCTGTCTGAGAGAAAAGAAGAACTTATTTCCGTGGAATATGACGAGTTTAATGAAAAATACAATGAACGCGATGTGACAGCAAGGAAAAGGATGAAAGAACTGATTGACTCTGATGCAAATAAAGTAACCAATGTGTTTAGTACACTTTTATGAGGAGAGAAAAATGCGGGCATATTCAGAGACATATTTAGATGATGTGGTAGAGAGTCAGGGAAAACTGTTTGATTTTGTAGCGCAGACATTTCCTGAAAATGATACAACGGATTTTATAGAAGCGTATATGAAAAGTAAAACCAGAAAATATATCGATGAGTCGATGGCGTATGTTAATACCATGGATGCTAAAGAATTATGGAAATATTTTTCGGATACAGAAAAGTATAAATTGAAAGCCGGAAAGGCTTTAGAAGGGTTTATGCCGGACTGGATTGGCGAGTTTTATGCGTATTATCAATGGTACTATAATATTCCAAGCTCGGAGGTGATAGAAAAAGTACCGTTAAATTTTTTGATGAAAGCGTATCACGGACTGCATGACTTAGAGCTTGATCTGGCAGTAAAAAAGGTAGGTGCAGCATAAAATGGATATTTTATGTTTTCATAATCCTGATGAGAAAAATGGGTACTTGAGCAACTGGTATATGTCACAGTTTCATGTAGATGGAATCGGATTTTCATCTATGGAGCAATATATGATGTATAAAAAGGCAGTTTGTTTCAGAGACGATGTGATTGCTGAAAAGATATTGGAAACAGATGAGGTTGGATCTATAAAAGAACTGGGACGTATGGTGGCAGGCTATAATGAAAATTACTGGAATGGTATAAGGCAGATTGTAGTTTATGAAGGGCTTATAGCAAAATTTTCTCAAAATAATAAATTAAGGGAAGGTCTGTTACATACAAAAGATCAAATCCTTGCAGAATGTGCGGTAAAAGACAGGATTTGGGGGATTGGATTGTCTATGAAAGATCCAGATCGGATGGATTTAAGCAAATGGAGAGGTCAAAACTTATTAGGATACACATTGATGATGATAAGAGACAGGTTGTAAATGTTATTACTTATCTGAAATATTCTTATGAAGAAGGATATGTAAAAGTAAAGGCATACTAAAGTAAGACAGACAACGTTACAGTATACAGGTTTTCCTGCGGACTGTAGCGTTGTTTTTTTAATTCATAGGATTCGGGTGTCAAAATTTGGAAGCCACCTTTTGACACCCGAATCTTCATAGGGAAATTACGTCCATGAATTAAAAGATCTTTGCATTCCTGTGATAGCAATCAGACAATTCTAAATAAATTCTAAAAAATTGGCACACTGGTATGACCAGAATTTATTGACACAACCACCCTAAAATGATAGAATTTATCTATAAGTAACAGATAAGGCGAAAAATGTTACAAAAGAAATGGAGATTATCATGGGAAATGTACGGATTCTGGAAGTAAAACAGAGCATTTTCGAGAGCAATGACAAGCAGGCAGCATTGCTTCGCGAAGAACTGAAAAAAGACGGCGTGTTCTTGTTGAACCTGATGTCATCGCCTGGATCAGGCAAGACAACGACGCTGACACGCACGATCGAGGCACTGAAAGATGACTTGAAGATCGGTGTCATGGAGGCAGATATCGACTCTGACGTGGATGCGGAAACAATTTTAAAGACCGGAGCAAAGGCAATCCAGCTTCATACAGGCGGCATGTGTCATCTGGATGCAGATATGACGAGACAGGGATTAAAAGGACTTGGAACAGATGATGTGGAACTGGTTATTTTAGAGAATGTCGGCAATCTGGTATGTCCAGCGGAGTTCGATACGGGTGCAGTGAAAAATGCGATGATCTTATCCGTACCGGAAGGACATGACAAACCTTTAAAATACCCGCTGATGTTTTCCATCTGCGATGTCGTGCTGATCAACAAGATCGATGTGATGCCATATTTTGATTTTGACTTAGAGCAGTGTAAAAAGAACATCCTGATGCGCAATCCGAATGCAAAGATCATCCCGATCTGTGCAAAGACAGGTGAAGGTATGGAAGAATGGGCAGACTGGCTGAAAAAAGAGACCGCTGCATGGAAAGAGGAGGAACACGCATGAAAAAGTTTGAGTACACACCACCGGAACAGCCGAGAGAGCTGATCTTAAAATTAGGACAGAAGATCACCGACCGTATCGGTCATACAGTGACAGCCGAAGATCCGGAATATTATGGACTAGAAGCACTTGTGACGGACGAGATGGCAGAGGTTGCATTGAAAATGAAAGTGCGCAAACCGATGACATTAGCACAGATTGTAAAAGCAACCGGAAAAGAAGAGAAAGTGTTAGAAGAATTGTTGCAGGAGATGAGCAATATCGGTCTTTTGGAATACAACTGGGAAAATCCAAAGCATGAGAAACAGTATGTTCTTCCGATGTATGTACCGGGAAGTGCAGAGTTCTTTAATATGAAGTTAGACCAGATCAAAGAGCACCCGGAAGTTGCATCATTCTTTGAGCGCATGGCATTTTTACCATTGCAGAAAGTAACACCGATGGTACCGCCAGGAGGCGCTGGAATCGGTATGCACGTTATCCCGGTTGAGAAAGCGATCGAGACGGAAAATGAGTCTGTCAGTGTCGAGCATATTTCCCACTGGCTGGATAAATATGATGGAAAATATGCAGCAGGTCCGTGTTCCTGCCGTTATTCCCGCGGTGTTTTGGGCGAGGGATGCGCGGATGATCCGGAAGACTGGTGTATCGGTGTCGGCGATATGGCTGACTATTTAGTCGAGACAAACAAGGGACATTACATTACACGCGAAAAGGTAATGGAAATCTTACAGCGTGCGGAGGACAACGGATTTGTTCATCAGATCACAAACATTGACGGCGAGGACAAGATTTTTGCCATCTGTAACTGTAATGTAAATATCTGTAATGCACTTCGTACCTCACAGTTATTTAACACACCGAACATGTCACGTTCTGCTTATGTGGCAAAGGTTGAAACAAAGGACTGTGTTGCATGTGGACGCTGCGTAGAGTACTGTCCGGCGGGTGCCGTAAAAATGGGTCAGAAACTCTGTACGAAAGATGGAACCATCACCTATCCGAAACACGAGCTGCCGGATAATACCAAGTGGGGACCGGAAAAATGGGATATGGATTACCGTGATAACAACCGCATCAACTGTTATGATACCGGAACGGCACCGTGTAAGACGGCATGTCCGGCACATATCGCAGTACAGGGATACTTAAAGATGGCGGCACAGGGACGATACACAGATGCCCTTGCCCTGATCAAAAAGGAAAATCCGTTCCCGGCAGTCTGCGGACGTGTCTGCAACCACCGCTGTGAGGATGCATGTACAAGAGGAACTGTGGACCAGGCAGTTGCGATCGATGATGTCAAGAAATTTATCGCAGAACTGGATCTGAATTCAGATACACGTTACATTCCACCGGTCGTACAGCCGTCAAACCGTGGAACTTTCCCACAGAAGATTGCAATCATTGGTGGTGGCCCGGCTGGTTTAAGCTGTGCGTTTTATTTGGCAACCAGAGGTTACAAACCGACTGTATTTGAGAAAAATGAGCGCCCGGGCGGTATGCTCGTTTACGGTATTCCTTCTTTTAAATTAGAGAAAAATGTTGTGGATGCTGAAATCGAAGTGATGCGTGAACTTGGTGTGGATATCAAATGCGGCGTGGAAGTTGGAAAAGATATTTCGTTAGACGAACTGCGCACGCAGGGATATCAGGCATTTTATATTGCAATCGGCTGCCAGGGAAGCCGCAAAGCAGGCATTCCGGGCGAGGATGCCGCGGGTGTAATGAGTGCGGTTGATTTCTTACATATCGTATCCGGTGGAAACGAAGACTACCGCGTGGATGGCAGATCTGTTGTCATCGGTGGCGGTAACGTGGCAATCGATGTGGCACGTACAGCGGCACGCTGTGGTTCCAACGAAGTTTCCATGTTCTGCTTAGAGTCTGAAAAAGAGATGCCGGCATCCAAAGATGAGGTGGAAGAAGTCAAAGAAGAGGGAGCTGCCGTTCACTGTGGCTGGGGTCCGAAAGAGATTTTGACAGAAAACGGTAAAGTGCGTGGCATCGTGCTGAAAAAATGTGTTTCCGTCAAAGATGAGACTGGACGTTTTAACCCACAGTTCGATGAGAATGAGACAATGACCGTGGAATGTGAGCATGTATACTTAAGTATTGGACAGAGCATTCTCTGGGGTGACCTTTTGGCAGGCTCTAAAGTGAAACTTGGAAGAGGAAACGGAGCAGTAGCAGATCCGCTTACTTACCAGACCGCAGAACCGGATATCTTTGTCGGTGGAGATGTCTATACCGGACCGAGTTTTGCAATCAATGCGATCGCAGCCGGAAAAGAAGGTGCAGAGTCCATTCACCGTTTTGTACATGAAAACGCAAGCATGACGATCGGAAGAAACCGCCGTCAGTTTATCGAACTGGATAAGGAAAATCTTGCCCTGGAAGGATATGACAATGCAAAGAGACAGCGTCCTGCAATGGATGACAAGATTGATGCGCACAGATCATTCCGCGATGCACACAGGACACTGACCGAGGAGCAGGTGAAGATCGAGACTGCGCGTTGTCTTGGATGTGGAGCTTCCGTGGTCGATCCGAACAAGTGTATCGGCTGTGGTGTCTGCACGACAAAGTGTGAATTTGATGCGATCCATCTGCACCGCGAGCTGCCGGAGTGCAGCCGCATGGTAAAAGCGGAGGACAAGATGAAGGCAATTCTTCCTTATATATTAAAACGTGAAGTGAAGATCCGCTTTGGAAAAAAGGAGAAATAAAGCGAATGCATGAACTTGGAATCGTATTTCATGTGATCAAAAGCGTGGAGGAGATTGCGCAGGAAAATGAACTGACAAAGGTTTCGGCTGTGACACTTTCCATCGGGGAAGTGTCCGGCATCGTGCCGTCTTATCTCACAGACTGCTGGCGCTGGGCGGCGGACCGCACAGAGGTTTTATCCGGCAGTGAGTTAAATATCGAGACAATCCATGCAGTGACACATTGTGATGACTGTGGCTGCGAATATGATACCGTAGCACATGGTAAGATCTGCCCGGAGTGCGGCGGGGAACATACCTGGCTTTTATGTGGAAATGAGACGATGATCAAAGAGATCGAGGTGCCGGAGGAAGAGCCGGTGCCGTAAAGAGTAACATTTTTGTTACTGTTCACTCGCAAGCTTGACACTTGCTGTCAAGCTGTGCGCCAAAGACTATATCATGCCAGATTACAGCCCCATGCATCGAAGATGCATTTAAAATGGGCTGTAATCGTTACTGCTCACACAGTATGTGTGAACAGTAACACATTTTTTGTATTTTATATCGTACAGAATCGAAACATAATTGCAATTCCTAAAAAATCATGATACCCTTTGTATACATAATACTTATATAGGCAAAAAATTTTGCTGTATAATTTTTGTGTATGCAGAGGGTATTGTTATAATAAGAAATTTGCCCGTAAAATGCATCTAAATTGAGATTGTAAATCTTTGCAAAGAGCACATGTAAAGTCCTTTTTGCACAAGATTGTTTATTAGAAAAAGAAAAGACGCTGACATCAAAAGAATCACTTGAGATGAAAGGTACGGTATAAATGGAAAATGTAAGAGGCGCAATGCGACTCTTATTAGGCTGTACCTGAAATTAGGGGTACAGTTTTTTTTATTCCAAAATCTGTATCATAGATTCGTGTATGAAAATCATATAAATTTGATAATCAGGGAGGAAACGAATGGATACAAGAGTAGCTTTGATCGGGATCATCGTTGAAAATATGGATTCCACGCCGGAATTAAATAAACTTTTGCATGAATACGGCTCGTATATTATCGGACGGATGGGTCTGCCATACCGTGAGCGGAATGTGCATATCATCAGCGTTGCAATCGATGCGCCGCAGGATGTTATCAATGCACTTTCCGGGAAAATCGGCAGACTTGATGGAATCACGGCAAAGACGGTGTATTCGAATGTTGGCATGGCATAAGCTGGCGTGGATATGAATTGAAAATATACACATTGGGCAAAATCAAAAGAAATATATGTCGGATGCCCAATCTCACTAGCAGAAAGACCATTATGATCGGACAGGGATAAATTTATGTTACAAAACCAGAGAACACCAGACAAAAACAAACAGAAAAACTATGGCATGTCAGCGCAGAATTTTAAAAATCTGCCAGAGACAATAGAAAAGACAGCAGATATCACAAAAGAACAGCTTGCATTTCTTCTTGCCACAGAGGACGATGCGATGATACAGGATTTAAAGCAGCGTGCGCGGAACACAGGTGACCGCATCTATGGAAAAAATGTCTACATCCGCGGACTGATTGAGTTCACAAATTACTGCAAAAATGACTGCCTTTACTGTGGAATCCGCAGAAGTAACTGCCACGCAGACCGCTACCGGCTGACGGAAGAAGAGATTCTTTCCTGCTGTAAAATCGGATATGAGCTGGGATTTTGCACCTTTGTACTGCAGGGTGGGGAGGATGGATTTTATACCGATGAAAAGATCTGTCAGATCGTTTCAAAGATCAAGGCAGAATATCCTGATTGTGCGGTGACACTTTCTATCGGAGAAAAATCAAGAGAGAGCTATCAGGCATATTTTGATGCGGGGGCAGACCGGTATCTGCTGCGCCACGAGACGGCAGATGAGGCACATTATAAGAAACTGCACCCGGCAGAGATGTCCTATCAGAACCGGATGCGCTGTCTTAGAGATTTAAAAGAAATCGGATATCAGACCGGATGCGGATTTATGGTAGGTTCGCCTTATCAGACCGTAGATACCCTGTGGGAAGATCTGCAGTTTATCCATAGATTGAAACCGCAGATGGTCGGTATTGGTCCGTTTATCCCGCAGAAAGATACGCCGTTTGGTACTGAGACAGCGGGCACTATGGAGATGACACTGCGGCTGCTTTCCATTATCAGACTGATCCATCCGCATGTACTTCTCCCGGCGACCACAGCGCTTGGAACGATTCATCCTAAGGGCAGGGAGCTTGGAATTTTAGCGGGAGCAAATGTCGTCATGCCGAATTTATCCCCGGTTGCCGTGCGGGAGAAATATAAATTATATGATAATAAGATCTGCACCGGTGACGAGGCAGCAGAGTGCCGCTTCTGCATGCAGAAACGAATGGAAAGCATTGGCTATCAGGTAGCCGTAAACAGGGGCGATTTTCAGCCATAAGAAAGCAGAATGGAAAGTATCAGCCATCTGTGAGACAGAACGGGCGGACATAAGATAACTTCAGAAATCACAAATTGACAAAAAGCCAGCAGACTTAAGGCGGATCTACTGGTTTTATACGACAGTTCTGCAAAAAGAGCAGTCTGTCGTCCATATAAAAATACACTAACCGGAAAGCAAGCGGGAGCAAACTGACCGGAAAGAAAGGAAGAATGTATGTATAACGCAAAATCATTAAAAGCAGAAGAGTTTATTTCAGATGAGGAGATCAGAGAGACACTTGCCTATGCAGATGCCAACAAGGACAATGTGGCACTGATCGATGAGATCATCGAGAAGGCAAAATTAAGAAAGGGCTTAAATCATAGGGAGGCATCTGTCCTCTTAGCATGTGAGATTCCTGAAAAAATCCAGGAAGTTTATGCACTTGCAGAGCAGATCAAAAAAGATTTTTACGGAAACCGTATCGTATTGTTTGCACCGCTTTATTTGTCAAACTACTGCGTGAACGGCTGTGTATACTGTCCGTATCATCTGAAAAACAAACACATTGCAAGAAAGAAACTGACGCAGGAAGACATCGTAAAAGAAGTTACTGCATTGCAGGATATGGGACATAAACGTCTTGCCATTGAGGCGGGCGAAGATCCGGTCAACAACCCGATCGAATATATCTTAGAGTGCATCAAGACCATCTACAGCATCAAACATAAAAACGGTGCGATCCGCCGTGTCAATGTCAATATTGCTGCAACGACCGTGGAAAATTACCGCAAATTAAAAGAAGCTGGAATCGGAACTTATATCCTGTTTCAGGAGACTTACCATAAAGAAAGCTATGAAAAGCTGCATCCGACCGGACCGAAACACGATTACGCATATCACACAGAGGCGATGGACCGTGCAATGGAGGGCGGAATTGATGATGTAGGACTTGGCGTATTGTTTGGACTTGACCTTTACCGTTATGAGTTTGCAGGACTTTTGATGCACGCAGAACACTTAGAGGCAGTACATGGAGTCGGACCGCATACTATCAGTGTACCGCGAATCAAGCATGCAGATGACATTGATCCGTCTGCATTTGACAATGGCATCTCTGACGACACATTTGCAAAGATCTGTGCTCTGATCCGTGTTTCCGTGCCATATACCGGAATGATCATCTCAACAAGAGAGAGCCAGGAAGTGAGAAACAAAGTCCTTCCGCTTGGCGTTTCCCAGATCAGCGGTGCATCAAAAACAAGCGTCGGCGGCTACGCAGAGCCGGAAAAAGAAGGAGAAGTGACCAGCGAGCAGTTTGATGTCAGCGACCAGAGAACCTTAGATGAAGTTGTGAACTGGCTGATCAAACTGGGGTATATCCCAAGTTTCTGTACTGCATGTTACCGCGAGGGAAGAACCGGTGACCGTTTTATGGCACTTTGTAAAAACATGCAGATCTTAAACTGCTGTCACCCGAATGCGCTGATGACATTAAAAGAATATCTGGAAGATTATGCAAGCGAAGAGACAAAACGTCTTGGTATGGAGCTGATCGACAGAGAACTTGAAAAAATTCCGAATCCGAAAGTAAAACAGACTGCATACGAGCACATCCACGATATCGCAGAGGGAAAACGTGATTTCAGATTTTAAGAGAAGAAAAACGGGATGCATATCTTAAATGGACAAACAGAAAGCAGAGCGGGAAAATCCGTGCTGCCGGGTAGATTGTCCGAAAGGAGTACTATGGCAGGAACACTAAATGATACACCGGGCAGCAACCGTCTGCATATTGGTGTGTTTGGGAAAACAAACAGCGGGAAATCTTCTTTTATCAACGCCTTCACACATCAGGAAGTCTCCATTGTTGCAGATGTTGCCGGAACGACGACGGACCCGGTCTATAAGCCGATGGAGATCAGTCCGCTTGGTCCCTGTGTGATTATTGACACAGCGGGATTTGATGATGAGACTGAGCTTGGGGAACGCCGTGTGGAGAAAACGAAACTGGCAGCGGAAAAGGCGGATATCGCTGTGATCGTGGTATCTGGCGCGGATGCCTGCAGAGAGGATGCTTCAGAAACGAAAGATGCAAAAGAAAAATTACAACAGTCGTCCGAGAAAAATCAGGAGAACTTACCGGATCTCACAGAAGAATTAAAGTGGTATCAGTTTCTGAAAGAAAAAAATACGCCTGTTTTGTTCCTCGTCGGGAAAGCAGATATTGATCCGCATACGGACGAACTTGCTTCTTATATCAAAGAAAAAACAGGAAAACAGGCGCTCACAGTCAGTGCCAAAACGGGGGCAGGGATCGACGCAGTCAGGGAAGAACTCGCCCGCCTTGTGCCGGAAAATTATGGAGATAGGCTGATCACGGGAGATCTCGTCACAGAAGAAGATTTCGTCTTACTGGTCATGCCGCAGGATATCCAGGCGCCGAAAGGACGTCTGATCCTGCCGCAGGTGCAGACATTACGGGAACTTTTGGATAAAAAGTGCCTGGTCATGAGTGTGACAACGGATAAACTATTGCCGGCACTTGCAGCCTTAAAAGAACCGCCGAAACTGATCATCACAGACTCACAGGTATTCGGCTATGTGTATGAGCACAAGCCGAAAGAGAGCATGCTGACCTCATTTTCTGTTTTGTTTGCTGCGTATAAAGGAGATCTTCCTTACTATGTGGAAGGTGCAAAAATGTTAGATTCCCTGACAAATGAATCGCATGTTCTGATCGCAGAATGCTGCAGCCATGCGCCACTGCAGGAAGATATCGGAAGAGTCAAAATCCCGCGCATGTTAAAAAAGCGCGCAGGAGAGAGCATTACCGTAGACATCATGAGTGGAACGGATTTTCCACAAGATTTATCCGGCTATGATCTGATCATCCAGTGCGGTGCATGCATGTTTAACCGCAAATATGTGATGTCGCGGATCGACCGTGCCAAAAAACAGCAGGTTCCGATGACAAATTATGGGGTGACGATCGCACATCTGACCGGAATACTTGATAAAATTTCAATGTAGATAGTTTGTCAGACAGATATATAATAAGAAGATACGATAAGAGAGTGTAAGCCCGCAGAGAACCGGTGATGGTTTCCTGCGAGCTTGTTCAGACTAAAGCAGATACGTTTTCTTACCGATAATAGCTTATATAACTAGAAGTAGTTATGAAAAGAGGAAATAAGAACTTTTACATGTGGGAATGAGGAGCAAAATGAACGATTTTAATTATTATGCACCGACAAAAGTTGTTTTCGGAAAAGGTGCGGAACAAAAAGTTGGAAACCTGATAAAAGAACAGAACTGTAAAAAGGTTCTCATCCATTATGGAAGCGGCAGTGCCAGACGCTCCGGTCTGTTAGACAGGATCGAGGCGATCTTTGATAAAGAGGGGATCACTTACGTCGAATTGGGCGGTGTCGTTCCAAACCCGAGACTTTCTCTGGTGTATGAAGGAATCGCACTCTGTAAAAAAGAAAATGTCGATTTCATCCTTGCCGTCGGCGGCGGAAGTGTCATTGATTCCGCAAAGGCGATCGGCTATGGTGTTGCAAATGAAGGAGACGTGTGGGATTTCTTTGATTTTAAACGGAAACCGACTGCATGTCTGCCGATCGGTGTAGTGCTTACGATCGCGGCGGCGGGAAGTGAGATGAGCGGTTCCTGCGTAATAACAAAGGAAGATGGCGGCATGAAGAGAGGATGCACGACCGATTACAGCCGATTAAAGTTTGCTGTTTTAGATCCGGAGCTTACGATGACGCTTCCACCGTATCAGACAGCATGCGGATGCACGGATATCCTGATGCATACGATGGAACGCTATTTCAACCACGGTGAAAACATGGAACTGACGGATGGAATCAGTGAAGCACTGATGCGCACGGTGATCAGAAATGCAAAAATCCTTGTAAAAGAGCCGGAAAATTATGATGCGCGCGCGGAAGTCATGTGGGCGGGAAGTCTTTCCCATAATGGACTGACCGGCTGCGGAACGGATGGTGGTGACTGGGCAACGCACAAATTAGAACACGAGCTTGGTGGAATGTTTGATGTGGCACATGGAGCAGGGCTTGCCGCGATATGGGGAAGCTGGGCACGCTATGTCTGCGGGGAGCGTATTGAACGATTTGTGCAGTTTGCAGAGCACGTTATGGGTGTGGAGCCGCAGGAAACAGAACAGAAGACGGCAGAGGCAGGCATTGCTGCAATGGAGGATTTTTACCGGGAAATCCATATGCCGACATCATTAACGGAACTTGGCATTGCGCCGACAGAAGAACAGATAAAAGAACTGGCAGAAAAGTGTAATGCGGCAGTCAGAGGCAATCTTGGAAAAGTAAAGCATCTGGATGTGGAAGATATGATCGCAATCTATACGGCAGCAAAATAATATTTTTATAGAAATTCAGGTATAAACACGATAAAAAACAGCATGAGAAAGCCCCTGCAAAACTCGTATCTACAGGTTTTGCAGGGGCTTGTATTCTGTAAAAATTATTTTGCTAAAAGCATCATGATCTGATTGCTGCGCTGTACAAATTTTGCCATAGCGTCAACAGACAGCGGCTGGTTGGAAAGCATTGCAAGATCGTAAAGCTGTTCACAGAACATCGGAACATGCTCGGAATCTTTGTGCTCAAAGATATATTTTACAAGTTCATTGTTTGCGTTTAAGGTCAGGGTCTGATCCGCAGCAAACATGTTCGGATCCATGCCGCCCATGCCGTTCATTGCATACATCTTCATCATATCCTGCATACGTCTGCCTTCCTCGGAAAGCGTGATGACAGAAGCGATATCCGCATTTTTCAGCTTCTCAACTTTGACAGTCAGTTTATCGTTGTTTAAAGCTTTTTTAAACACATCAGTCAGGGTATCTGTCTCAGCCTTTAAGTCCTCAGCGGAAGTCTCGTCCTTTAAGGATTCTGTGACATCTGCATCAATACGCATGAATTTATAATGCTCATTGCGCTGCTCAAGCTGTGAGATGAAGGAAGTATCAATGTTGTGGTCTAAGATGACAGCGTCCATGTTCTGCTCTTTGAACATCTTAATGTACTGACCCTGCTGAAGTTTGTCAGTTACATAGTAGATTACCTTGCGCTCATCTTTTTCCTCAGTATTCTCATCTGCTGCATCGGTGCTTTCCTTTTTGATCGGATTGCCGTCAGCATCTAATACCTCAGCTTCATCTTTGTTTTCGTCTTTCTTTTCTTCCTCTTTGACTAAGAGTTCCGGAAGAGTGAGATATTTGTCATCCAGATTCTTGAACAGGATGTAATCGTTCATCTTGTCACAGAATTTGGTATCTTTCAGACAGCCGAATTTGATGAACGGGCTGATGTCGTCCCAGTATTTCTCGTAATTTTCTTTATCCGTCTTGCACATACCGATCAGCTTGTCAGCTACTTTCTTGGTGATGTACTCGGAGATCTTCTTTACAAAACCATCGTTCTGCAGTGCACTTCTGGATACGTTAAGCGGCAGATCCGGGCAGTCGATCACACCTTTTAAGAGCATTAAGAATTCAGGAATGACTTCCTTGATGTTATCGGCGATAAATACTTGGTTGTTGTAAAGTTTGATGGTTCCCTCGATGGAATCATACTCGGTATTGATCTTCGGGAAGTACAGGATACCTTTTAAATTAAACGGATAGTCCATATTTAAGTGGATCCAGAACAACGGTTCTTTGTAGTCTAAGAATACTTTGCGGTAAAATGCTTTGTATTCTTCGTCGGTGCATTCGTTCGGACTCTTTGCCCAGAGAGGGTTGGTATCGTTTAATGAAACCGGACGCTTTACGATCTTTAATTTATCTTTTGCAGGAGAAACTTCAACGACTTCTTTTTCGCCGTTTTCGTTTTCTTTCTCCTCTGTTTTTGCCTCCTCATGGATCGTCTCAACGACAGTGTCTGTGTCTAATTTATCAGCGGCGTCGATCGTCTCATATTCTGTCTCAGCGTTTGCCTTCTCAAGGAAGATCGGAGTCGGCATGAAAGAGCAGTACTTTTCGATGACTTCTCTTGCACGGTACTCGTTGGAAAATTCAACGGAATCCTCGTTTAAGAAAAGGGTGATTTCTGTACCGACGCCTTCTTTGGTGCCATCAGCCATATCAAATTCAGTACCGCCGTCGCAGGACCAGTGAACAGCCGTTGCGCCGTCTTTGTAGGATAATGTATCGATCGTTACCTGATCAGCTACCATGAATGCGGAATAGAAGCCAAGTCCGAAGTGACCGATGATCTGATCGTCGTTTGCTTTGTCTTTGTATTTTTCAATGAAATCTGTTGCGCCGGAAAATGCGATCTGGTTGATGTATTCCTCAACCTCGTCTGCGGTCATACCAAGACCATTATCGATAAATTTTAAAGTCTTTTCCTCCGGATTTACAACAACGTGGATCTCCGGTTTGTAGTCAGACGGTAATGTATATTCGCCCATCATTTCGAGTTTTTTTAATTTTGTGATCGCATCACATCCGTTACTGATCAGCTCACGGAAGAAGATGTCGTGATCGGAATATAACCATTTTTTGATAATCGGGAACAGATTATCGCTGTTAATTGAAAGATTTCCATGTTTCTCTGCCATATTCAAACACTCCTTTATAATCGTAATAAAATGCAGTGGGCAGATCCGCCTCGCTGCTGCCTGAATCTAATATTATAACCGCAAATTTCAAAAGTCAATAGAAAATCAGCACTCTTTTTTAATGAGTGCTAACAAAAGAAACGGAAATGCCTTAAAACGGGGAAAAACCAGTATTTCTAAAAAAAATATAAATTAAGCAGATAAATAGGATTTTCATTTTGCAGGATTTGTTTTATCATGATAACAGTGAAATTTATTAAGCAGATGAAAAAACTGTTTTTATGAAAATCAGGACAGGGATGGAGAGTTTTATGAAGCAGGACAATAATATTCCGGAAATTGATTTTGTGATCACATGGGTGGATGGAAATGATCCGGACTGGCAGAAACAGAAAATGGAGTACAGTATGCAGCCGGATCTGTCGCAGAAACAGGATGACAGAAAAGAGAGATACAGAGACTGGGATCTGCTGAGGTACTGGTTTCGTGGTGTGGAGCGTTTTGCACCATGGGTGCGCAGGATACACTTTGTTACATGGGGGCATCTGCCATCCTGGTTAAATAAAGAACATCCGAAGTTAAATATTGTAAATCATAAAGATTTTATTCCAGAAAAATATCTGCCGACATTTAATTCACATGCCATTGAGTGGAATATGCACAGAATCCCAGGTCTGGCAGAGAATTTTGTATATTTTAATGATGATATGTTTCTGATAAAAAAGGTCAGACCGGAACAGTATTTTAAAAATGATCTTCCGGTGGATATGCTGGCTCTTCAGCCTGATGTGGCAAATACAAAAGATCAGGTCATGCCATATATTTACCTGAATAATACCATGCTTCTGGCAAAATATTTTGACAAACGTGAAAATATGAAAAAACAGCCGGGAGCATATTTCCATCCCGGTTATCCGTTTATGTATTTTATTTATAATATGTTAGAACTGGCGTTCCCGTTGTTTACAGGATTTTACACGGTTCATGGGCCGTCTCCTTTTAAAAAGAGTACTTTTGTGAAAATGTGGGAATTAGAGCCGGAGTTGTTAAACGAGGTGTGCAGCCATAAATTCCGTCAGAAAGAGGATGTCAGCCAGTATGTGCTCAGGGAGTATCAGAAACTGACTGGCGGTTTTGTTCCCGGCAATGTAAGAAGACTCTGCCGGTATTATGATGTCTCAAATGATAACAGCAGGATTGTGGCTGATATAGGTCATCAGAAGAGTGGAAGCGTCTGTTTGAATGACAGCAATCAGGAGATTGATTTTGAGTGGGCAAAAGAAGAACTTCATATGGGTTTTGCGCAGATCTTGAAGGAAAAATCTGCATTTGAAAAGTAAGAGGTGAAAAAAGTGATCGTATTAAAAGCAGATAGCGAATTAAAAATGACATTTGAACGGCTGATAAAGACCATGCATGCAAATGTAAACTGGACAGGTCTTTTTGTGGCACTTGATAATTATCTCATTTTACAGGGGGAAGTGCGCTCCCTGTTTTTTCATTTTGACAGTAGAAAAGTGGCGGAAAATATTGTAGATCTGCCGATCAAAGAAGATGAGATCAAAGATACCGATGAGGCAGCAGTACGGGATGTGATCAATATGATCCTGTATGCATTTGGAAAATGGGGAACGATCCAGGGACTTCGTGTGGAAAAAAATACGGAGCAGCTGAATACTCTTTTCGAGCATGTGCTTGCAGGAATCTATATTGAACCGGAATATACCACGCAGTATTTTCGTTTTTATCATGCAGGAAAGCGTATTACCTATGAAGATGTGATACAGGCGGCACTTGAGGCAAAAGAAGCAGTGCAGAAGGAAGAGGAAGCAGACGAGGAACAGGGACTCTGGCATAAAGTTGAATGGAAGATGGCGCATACTGTTTTTGAGAGAACAGAACTTTCACTGTCAGAAAGAGCAAAAGGCAGGATTGGCAATAACTTTTATAAAGTTGGTTACCGCTGCCCAAAATGCAAAGGAAATCTGCATATGATCATGTATCCGAAAGGAAAAGAGTTTCGAATCGAGACGCCTGAGGGAGTAGTCCTTTTGGCAAAAGCATGTACCTGTGCAGCGTGTCACAGATTTTATACGCCGCGCCCATGGAAACTTCTTGGAGACGGCGATATTTATCTGATGGATTTTGAGGAGGATAAAAAGGCATACGAAGATTATCTTGAGCTGATGGGGCGTAACGGCGAGCATGAGGCAAACAGCCGTTATAATGAGTATGAGGACGGCAGAAAGCCGGCGGGTGTCGAGGACGAGCAGCAGCCACTTGAGGAACTGTGCGAGGATCTGCCGGAATATTCAGATGCAGACTTTGAGGAATTATTAAATAAGATAGAAGAGGGATTTTTCCCGGAAAGCAGTATTGCAGCCTGCGAACCTGCCATACAGGAGGAAAAAAAGCGTCGTAAAAAGTTAAAGAGTACGCCTGCATTAAATCAGGACGAAGTCACAGATGATGAAGAAGAGCAGGATGAGAGCAAGAACCGGCACGCAGAAAAACAGCATGGAAATGAAAGCGCGAGTGAAAGTGGATGGAAGCGGAATGAGAACGAAAGGCTGTATGCAGATGCACGTCAGGATGAAACCGAACGACGCCATGTGAAAGTTTCCCGATATGAGAGTGACAGCAGGCAGCCGCACGAAGCTGGGCAGATCAGCGGGGAATCGTCCGATGAAAAATATGCACAGGTAAATAATGCGGAGGCGCAGAAAGTCCGCGAGACTTATCAGGCTAAATTTGGAGTCGCAGACCGTATGTCAGAGCGCCAGCTTTCCGAATTAAAACACCAGCTCATGCATGAAACAAGAATTTCGCCCGAAGAGCGGAAACAATACCTGGATATGTTAGAGGAAAAAGAACAGGACAGAAAGCTTGCCGCGTTAAATAAAAAGGCAGAGAGCTGCGCAGATAAAAATTATGCCGTGATGCGCCGTGTCTATGACGAGATTGCAGAGGAAAAGCTGCCGCAGGAGAAAAAACAGAATCTGCTTTTAAATCTGAAACAGAAAATGCAGACACAGGCAGAGCGGGAAGTCGCAGAGCTGGTTGGAAAAATGCCGCCTAATATGGACAGGGCACGTTACCATGCACTTCGGGAGAAATTAAAAGAATACGAAGGAGTAGATTTAACCCCATATCAGGAACGGTTAGAATCGCAGAAAAATCTTGCCGAACAGCAGGAAATAAAAAATATGATCCGCCAGTCGAGAAAAATCACCAGAGATGATCTGACAGAGCTTAAGGAGCGTCTGAAAGAAAAGGAGTTTGAGCCGGGGCTGGTTTTGCCGTATTTTGAGCAGATCGAGAATAAAATCCGTCAGATGGATGAAAATGAGATCGCAGAAATTACCGGTGATCCGGCACACATGTCCTTTGATGAGGGAATGGATGCGTATCAGAAGATTGCAGAAGGACCATATTTACCGGATTTAAAGGATAATGCATTAGAACTTTTAAGCAGGCGTCTTTCCAAGATCAAGACGGATGAGTGTGAACAGCTTGTAAATAAGCTGAAAAATGAACTGGAAGAGGCGGGAATCACAGAAAGCCAGAAACATTATTTTTACCCGGCGAGAAAAGTGCTGTTAAAGCAGGCAGCGCCGCAGGAAACAGAGGTTATCGATTATGCCATGGCATCCTATGCCGCAGGAAACGGTCTGTTTGAATATCCGATTTTTGTGGTGGACACATCGAGAAACAACAGTGGAAAAGAGGGGATTATTCTGACACCGGAACATCTATATTACAGCACACTGATGACATCTTACCGTATTGATGTTCCGTCCATAGATGAGATCACTGCATCCACAGGACTTTTAAACCGTGGTGTGTATGTGACAGAGAAAAATGGGAAAAAGACGAAAATTCCATATGCGGTAGAAAATAAGCAGCTCACGGCATATGCCGGGGTATTGAATGAATTTATTCATTATTTACAGGAAAAACCGGATTCGCGAAATATTTCTTATCTGGCGAAAGAAAAACATGATACGATCTGCTGCTTCCGCTGTGGTTATGTATATAAGGGAGGAAATATCTGTCCAAAATGTGGATTTAAAAACAATGCTTAGAAAATATTAAGAATTATTAAAAATGTATAAAAATGCTTCTTATTTTTGAAAGATATGATATAATGTTACCATACATATTGTTATTTAATTAACAAAATATGTGATGGTTATATAAAAGTTGCACACAGTAAATGACACAAAAAATACAGGCATGTGTATGTGTCAGGGGGCGGCCTTTTGATGGCGGCAGATTGGAGGAAAGATGGCAAGATTTACATTACCACGCGATTTGTATCACGGAAAAGGGGCATTGGAAGCATTAAAGACGTTTGAAGGCAAAAAGGCGATTATCTGCGTAGGCGGTGGTTCCATGAAACGTTTCGGTTTTCTTGACCGCGCAAAACAGTATCTGGAAGAAGCCGGCATGGAAGTACAGCTTTTTGAAGGAATTGAGCCGGATCCATCGGTGGAGACCGTAATGAAGGGCGCAAAGGCGATGGAAGAGTTTGGTCCGGACTGGATCGTTGCGATCGGAGGAGGTTCGCCGATCGATGCGGCAAAGGCTATGTGGATCAAATACGAATATCCGGATATCACATTTGAGGATATGTGCAAGGTGTTTGGTATTCCAAAACTTCGTAAGAAAGCGCATTTCTGTGCGATTTCCTCAACTTCGGGAACTGCAACAGAGGTAACTGCATTTTCCATCATCACCGATTATGAGAAAGGCATCAAATATCCGATCGCTGACTTTGAGATCACACCGGATGTTGCAATCGTTGATCCGGAACTTGCAGAGACAATGCCACAGAAACTGGTAGCACATACCGGAATGGATGCGATGACACATGCAATCGAGGCATATGTATCGACAGCGAACTGTGATTTCACAGATCCGCTTGCCCTGCATGCAATCAAGATGATCCAGCGTGATCTGGTAGGATCTTATAACGGGGATATGGAAAAGAGAGATAACATGCATAATGCACAGTGTCTTGCCGGTATGGCATTTTCCAATGCACTGCTTGGTATCGTACATTCCATGGCACATAAGACCGGTGCTGCATTTGCGGATTACGGCGCACATATCATCCACGGTGCAGCCAACGCAATGTATCTGCCGAAAGTGATCGCATTTAACGCCAAAGATGAAACTGCAAAGAAACGTTATGGTGAGATCGCAGATTTCATGGGACTTGGCGGTGATTCATTAGACGAGAAAGTGGAACTTCTGATCAAATATCTGCGTGGTATGAATGATGACTTAAAGATTCCGCACTGTATTAAGAATTATGGTGCAGACAGTTATCCGACCGAGCAGGGCTTTGTACCGGAAGAAGTGTTCTTAGAGAGACTGCCGGAGATCGCAGCCAATGCAATCTTAGATGCATGTACAGGATCAAACCCGAGACAGCCGAGCCAGGAGGAGATGGAAAAGCTGTTGAAATGCTGTTACTATGACACGGAAGTAGATTTCTAGGATTTTTCGAAGCGGAGAATAAAAAGAAAAAGACAGACGGATTATTCCTGTTGGGTGGGAATGATCCGTCTGTTTTTCATTCATAGGAAATTACGTCCTATGAATGAAAACGCCCTCCGGGCGGGATGCGCACCTCGCGGAGGAGAAGAAAAATATTTTGAAGTATGTACAGGCAGATAGTCTGCGGAGATATGATAGAAATGATTTCGCAAACAATTGAAAATAGTCGTATTGCGGTTATAATATAGAAAAGGTAATGTAACATAGCGGTACAAATGAAGGAGGAGTTTTAGTTTATGAAAGGAGGGATGAAAAAAGCTTTTACGGCATTGCTGGCTGCGACTGTTTTGGTTGGTGGGATGCCGGTAAATATGCAGGCGAATGTGATTGCAGAGACAGAAAAAGCGGAATCGGCATCAGAGAAAGTAAATGAAAAATATGCGGATACGGAAGAACTGGATCTGATGGATCGTGAACGTCAGGAGACACAGGCAGGCGAACAGGAGAAACGGGAGAATACGGAACAGCCAGAGTCGGAAGAAACAGAACAGCCAGACACAGAAGAACAGTCAGAGGAGACAGAGCAGCCAGACACAGAAGAACAGCCGGAGGAGACAGAGCAGCCAGACACAGAAACAGAACTGCCGGAAATGGAAGAAGAAACAGAAGAACGGGAAGAAACTTCAATCAAGGGGGACGCAAGTGAAGAGCAGATTGCAGCGGAACAGAAGGCCTGGACTCTGATTAATAAATATGCAGACCCGGATTACTTTTTAACAGATCCTGAAAGGAATGCTATAACAGATGCCCAGTTTGAGGAATTAAGACAGGCTGCATTACAGGCTGTAGCCGGGTGTACTACACAGTATGAGAAAATAAAAGCGATTATGGCATTTGTTGCGGACAGAACTTATTATGATTATTATGCCTATTATAATAATAAGCCAAGTTATTGGTCACCGTATGAGGTGTACGAGCAAAAGCGTGCTATGTGTTCGGGTTATGCAAGCCTTATGAGAACATTGTGCATTTCCATTGGAATTCCGTGCATGGATTTAGAGGGGCATGCCCATGAATACAATGCTGTTTATGACAGTGAAAATGGAAAATGGATTTTTGCAGATGCTACATGGTGCAGCCGCAACTCTTATTCGGTAGATAAAGAATGGGAGTATCAGGGGTATTCTGACGGGTATTTTGACCTGTCCCCGGAGGAGATTGCAGAATTATCAAATCATCAGATATATAGAGTTGATGGCTTGCTGAAGGATGGATTGTATTACAGTCTGATTTCTTATAGATGGAGCAGAGGAAACTGGTATTTCGACTTAGCTGCTGTAAAAAATAAAAACATCCGTCAGGTAAAGTGTGGCGGATTTGAAGATATTGACGTGCTGGAAGTGAATGATGGAGCGGGTGTGTTTGCAGACTGCACGCTGTTGGAAGAAGCAGATTTGTCACAGACAGGGATAACGGAATTGGAAGGAACATTTGAGGGGTGCAGTGCATTGGAAACGGTGAAATTGCCAGAGAATATAACGAAAATTGGATTTGGCACATTTACAGGCTGCAGTTCACTGGAGAAAATGGATTTATCCCAGACTTTGGTTACAGAAATAGGCGGTAGTGCATTTTCTGCCTGCAGTGGATTAAAAACCGTGAAATTCCCCAAAACATTAACGGCGATTGACAGTTATGCTTTTTTATCCTGTAAAAATTTAACGGGGGAACTTGATCTTTCCCAGACCGCGGTAAAAACAATTGGAATCTGTGCGTTTTATAAGGACGGCGGCGTGCTTGGGAAGATAAGGCTGTCAAAGACGATTACAGAGATTGGCAGCGAAGCATTTTCCTGGGAAACGACAGACGGACCTGAAAAAATATATGTAATAACCAGTCTCTCCAAAGATAAAATCAATGCAGAATCATTTAAGAGGAATGTCCCGGTTGTCGTGTGTCCATATCTTTATACAATAAAATTTGATGGAAATGGTGCAGCAAAAGGGAAAATGAGTGAGAAAGCATGTGCGGCGGGTCAGAAGGAAAAACTTTCAAAAAATAAGTTTGAAAAGAAAGGATATACATTTGCAGGCTGGAATACGCAGCCAGATGGGAAGGGAACCTTTTATGAGGAAAATGCCTATGTAAAAAATCTGACAAAAAAAGCAGATGAGGTCGTAACTTTATATGCCCAGTGGAAAGCAGCACAGTATCAGATTACATATAACCTGAATGGAGGCAAAAATAATAAGAAGAATCCCAAAACATATAAAATCACTTCAAAGACGATAAAACTTTCAAATCCGTCAAAAAAAGGGTATGTGTTTAAAGGATGGTATTGTGATAAAAAATGTACCAAAAAGGTAACCTCTATTAAAAAGGGCAGTACCGGAAAAGTAACACTGTATGCAAAATGGGCAAAGGAAAAGTACACCATTACCTACAAATTAAACGGAGGCAAAAATAATAAGAAAAATCCGAAAATATATACCATTACTTCAAAGATGATAAAACTGGCAGCACCAACAAGAAAAGGGTATGTGTTTAAAGGATGGTACCGTGATAAAAAATGTACCAGAAAGGTAACCTCTATTAAGAAAGGCAGCACGGGGAAAATCACACTGTATGCAAAATGGAAAAAGAAATAAACAAATCCAAAATGTTCCACATAACGGAACAAAGTTTTACATTGTGAAAATGTTACAAAAAAACAGGGAAAAACAGTAAAAAAAATGTTGCTATTTAGACAAAATATGTTAGAATAAATATGTGCGTTTTAGAAAGGCACATAACATGGCTTGATTATGGAAACAAATACGGTGTCCATAATTACATAGTAATTTATTTTAGGAGGAATTATCAAAATGGCAAACAAATGGGTGTATATGTTTAGCGAAGGCGACATGACCATGCGTAACCTGCTTGGCGGTAAAGGTGCCAACCTTGCAGAGATGACAAGCATCGGACTTCCTGTACCACAGG
>OMDO01000290.1_pt1 | contig 38044 bp, 43 predicted proteins | sample 1674051 | NCBI WGS metagenome assembly OMDO01 (sample SAMEA103958138, study PRJEB25191) | human gut metagenome | biome: human-associated habitat [ENVO:00009003]; feature: intestine environment [ENVO:2100002]; material: feces | place: Germany | collected 2013/2015 | reverse complement strand
TTTGAACCCTCGCGCCGCTATTAACGACCTGCACCCTTTCCAGGGGTGTCCCTTCGGCCAGCTTGGGTACTTCTCCGAATCAGTTTCCAATTATTAAGTTGGAAGCGGAGAGAGTGGGATTCGAACCCACGCGCCCTTGCGGACAAACGGTTTTCAAGACCGCCTCGTTATGACCACTTCGATATCTCTCCATATTGATACGCTTCAAATCAGCGCAAAAATGATTCTATCATCAAATAGATAGCATGTCAACAATTATTTTCATTTTTTCAAAATTTCAAAATATATCCATTTGATTTCCCACTGATGCCGGATGGTTTATTTTCTATGAACATACACCTTTACCAGGATTTCCTGCATTCAGCATAAACTCCGCCATTTCCAAATCTTCCGGTGTTGTAATCTTAAAGTTGCGATAGCTACCATCTATTACATATACCGGAACTTTTCCATACGCCTCCACTACCATTGCATCATCTGTAACATCTTCTCTTCCATCCGCTATCATCTTCTGATAAGAATCATAAATCAGGGAATAGGAAAATGCCTGTGGTGTCTGTACCGTATAAAGGCTTTTTCTTAGTGGGGTATCCTCTACTTTTCCGTTTTCATCTACCTTTTTTATGGTATCCTTCACCGGCACAGCTGCAATACATGCATGTTTTTTCTGCACTTCATCCATTGTATGTCGGATGACTTCCTGTTCGATAAACGGGCGTGCCCCATCATGAATCAGTACATAATCCGTATGTTCACACGCACTTAAGCCCTGAAAAACAGAGTGGTAACGTTCCTTACCACCCTTTACTATCTTCGTTACTTTATGCAATTTATATTTTTCTACAATTTCTTTCCGGCAGTATTCCTCTTCTCCTTCACCGGTTACCAGTACGATTTCATCTACCTGGCTTTCTTCAAATGCCTTAAGGGTATAATAAATCACCGGCCTCCCACAAAGAAGCAGATACTGCTTATGGACAGAGCTTCCCATGCGGCTTCCTTTTCCCGCAGAAAGCACGATCGCTGTATACTTTGCCATTAACGTTCTCCTAATTTTAAGTTTGGTACTGCATTCAAATCAAGTCCGGAACGGATTCCCGCCCGGTAATCATAATATGCTGCTGCCCCTATCATTGCTGCATTATCGGTACAGAGAATCGGCGACGGATGATAAAATGCCACATTTCTCTTCCGGCACTCTTCTTCCATTGCTCCTCTTAAGGTTCCATTAGAAGCCACTCCGCCCGCAATAGCAAATTTATCAATCTGATATTTTTCAATGGCATGCATGGCATTTCCCACCAGCACATCAATAACCGCTTTCTGGAAAGATGCTGCAATATCCGCCTGCACAATCTCAATACCTTTCATTTTACAGCTGTTCAGATGGTTTAAAACAGCAGACTTTAAGCCACTGAAGCTGAAGTCATACTCCCCGTCTGCAATCTTCGGTCTTGGGAATTCCACAGCATGAGGATTTCCTTCATGTGCTACTTTTTCAATCTTTGGTCCACCCGGATAGCCTAATCCGATTGCTCTCGCCACTTTATCAAAGGCTTCACCTGCTGCATCATCCCTGGTTCTTCCAAGTATCTCATATTTTCCATAATCCAGTACTTTTACCAGATGTGTATGACCGCCGGATACCACAAGGCATAAAAATGGTGGCTCTAACTCTTTATTTTCAATATAATTTGCGCTGATGTGTCCCTCAATATGATGCACACCTACCAACGGAATATTTCTTGCATAACTGATTGCTTTTGCTTCTGCCACACCAACCAGGAGGGCACCCACTAATCCCGGTCCATAAGTTACACCGATTGCGTCTATATCTGCCCAGTCTGCCTGCGCTTCCTGCATTGCTTCTGTTATTACCTGATTAATTTTCTCAATATGTTTACGGGATGCAATTTCCGGAACCACACCTCCATATAAGGTATGTAATGCAATCTGGGATGAAATGATATTCGATCTCACATCCCTTCCATTTACTACAACTGCTGCCGCAGTCTCATCACAGGAACTTTCTATTGCAAGAATTGCAATATCTCCTTTATTTTTCTGCATCACCATTGTCTCCTTCCAGTGCCACAAATCCTAATATTTTCCAGTCCCCATTCTCATCCTTACGCAGCACATATTCCTGGTTAGCCCGGTTATATGCCTTGGTAGAGCGCAGGAAATAAGATGCCGTCACATAGGCACAATCACTTCCCTCTACTTTCTTATAAGCCACTTCATCTGTATCGCAGACAGATGCTGTTGCTATAATCTTACTTTCTGCTTTATAAGCCGCAATATCATTCTGCATCTGGGTTGAAAATGTATCCTGCGGATTGTTTTCCAATAACTCTTCATCCATCAGTGCACGCATCTTCTCCAACAGCTTCTGGTACTGCTCATCATCATAAGTTTCATTATAAAGGCAGAGCAGAACCCTATTATAATATTTGATTACAGCACGAGGTGACGCCGGATAATCCTTCTCTAAATTTTTACTTAAAACAGAGGTTATCTCATCTGTTTCTCCTGTTGTTTCCACACTTCTTGGTGCGCGGTTTGTCAGATAATAATAAAATCCGGCCACAATTCCAACGCAAATCACACCTATAATAACTGTCTTAATTATGCCTGCTGTACGTTTCTTCATGTTTACGCCTCCTCAAAATCCAGTGTAACACTCTTTCCATCTTTGCCTAAATATGCATTCGGATATATCTTCCTTACAGCATCCATATAGTCTTCGCCCCTTACAAGGGACGGGCTGAAGTGGGTAAGCCACATTTCTTTCACCCCGGCATCCTTGGCAAGATGTGCTGCTTCATAAAAAGTCATATGTTTATATTGTTTCGCTTTTGCAAGTTTCTCTTTTTCTGCATACATACCTTCACAGATAAATAAATCGGAATCTTTGGCATTTTTTGCAATGCTCTCCGTCGGGCGGGTATCAGTACAATATGTCAGCTTGATGCCTTTTCTTGGCGGGCCTAATACCATTTCCGGCAGATAGGTCTTGTCCTCTTCTTCAATAATTTCACCTTTTTGCAGGCGGCTCCAGTATTTCTGCGGTATCTGCCGTTCTAATGCATGTTCCACTGAAAATCTTCCAGCCCTTGGGATCTCCAAGGTATAGCCGTAGCAGGTAACATTATGGTTCACCCGGAAAGCATAGATCGTATATCCCTTTAATTCTATAGTCTCTTCCGGTTCCGTCAGTTCTATAAATTTAATCTCAAAAGGCAGTTCCGGTGCAATCACACGCAGTGCATTTACCACACGTTCCAGTCCCTTTGGTCCAATCATCGTCAGCGGCTCAGTTCGTTCTGCATTTCCCATGGTAAGAAGAATTCCAGGCAGTCCGCTGATATGGTCCGCATGGTAATGTGTAAAGCACATAATATCCACCGGCTTAAAGCTCCAGCCTTTTTCTTTTACTGCAATCTGGGTTCCTTCGCCACAGTCAACCATCAGACTGCTGCCATTATATCTTGTCATCAGTGAAGTCAGCCAGCGATATGGCAATGGCATCATTCCACCGGTTCCTAATAAACAGACATCTAACATTCTATTTCCTCAGCTCTCTATACAATTTCTGTTACTTCTTCCATTAAAGGCGGTATCACAAACTGTTTTGTCCATTCATCAAAGCAGGACTCGCATACACGCAGTTTGCTTTTCACACCGTCCTTAGCAGAAAAATAATTCCATTCTTTTTCTATATAAATATAATCCTGTTTTCGTTCTTCGATTTCTTTTCCACAACAATTGCAAACCATTCCGCATCCTCCGTCTCTTATCTTGTGGTTCTCTTTCATTATAGAACCATTCCAGTAAATTTGCAGTGGAAATTACTGGACCATGCTCATGATATATGCATCCTCTGTGGGCTTTTCATAAAAATTCTTTCGAGTTCCAAGTACAGAGAATCCAAGTTTCTGATACAGGCGAATGGCAGGCTCATTGGATACCCTTACCTCTAAAACATACCGGCGAATACCATGTTTTCTACCCTGCTGCATTAGTTCTGTTACTAGTTGTTCCCCATAACCTCTGTTTCTGCAGGCTTCACTTATTGCCACATTGGTAATCTCGCCTTCATCTAATGCCATATACATTCCACAATATCCTAAGATGGAACCCGCTTCTTCTGCCACCAGAAAAATCACATGGTTCATGGCAAGAGCATCGCGAAATCCCTGCTCGCTCCATGGCTGTGAAAAAACTTTTGCCTCTATGGCTGCTACATCAAAAACATCTGCTTCTGACATTCTACGAATTTCCATGCTGTTCCATCCTCTCGCGTTCTGCCTGGGAAAGGCGCAGATATTCCGGTTTGTGTTCTTCTGCAGATTCTAATTTACCTGCTTTGTAATATTCTTCTCCTAAAGCTGCAACAGCTGCGGCACGCTGCTTATTCACATGTGCCGGTGCAAAGGAATATGGCACTTTACAGTTTTCTTCTATATAAGCGGTAAATACCGGGACACCATCTCCCAAAAGTACAACCGGAGCATTGTTTTCATTTATCTTTGCTACAATCTCATCAATTCCCACAACGCACTGTGGGCACAATACCTGCATTTTTTCGTCTTCAAACTGATATAAACCGGTATAGGTCTGGTTTCTTCTGGCATCCATTAATGGACAGATAATATCTCTATGCCCATAGAGGTTGTATGCCAGTGCATCCACGGTCGGTACGGATATCAACGGCTTATCCAGTGCAAGTCCCAATCCTTTTGCTGTTGCAGAGCCAATCCGAAGTCCGGTAAATGAGCCCGGGCCCGCTGCAATTGCAATGGCATCTAATGTATCCAAATCCAGTTCTATCATTTTCGCAAGTTCATCTAACATTGGCAGCAAGGTCTGTGAATGTGTTTTCTTATAATTTACAGTAAATTCTCCCAACAGCACATCATCTTCTACTACTGCTACGCTGGCTACCAGTCCGGAGCTGTCCAATCCCAATATTTTCATCGTTCCACCTCTTCTATTGTTATCCTGCGATAATCAAATCCTTTTTCCAAATCTTTCTCTATTGTTATCTGCCGGTAATGATCCGGTAAAATTTCTTCAATCAGATTTGCCCATTCTATCATGGTCAGACCATTTCCATAAAAATAGTCCTCATAGCCGATTTCATCCATTTCCTCAATATCCGCAATCCGGTATACATCAAAATGATAAAATGGCATTCTTCCTTCTTCATACTCCTGCACAATAGTAAAAGTCGGACTGCAGATAGGTTCTGTTATCTCCAAACCCTTGGCTATTCCCTGGGTAAAAACGGTTTTTCCTACTCCCAAATCTCCGATTAATGTATACACTTCTCCCGGCTTTGCTTCCCGTCCAATCTGTTCGCCTAACTTTTCTGTTTCTTCTGCCGAAAATGTTTCATATACCATATACTTTTCTTCCTATCTCTTCTTCATACAATTCTGATGCTTCTTCAAATTCTTATCTGCCAGTTCCTTCAACGCTGCATACTGTCCGCCTACAATTTCCATCGGCAGGATATATGCATTCACGCGGCTGCTGTAAATCAGAACATTATGCTTTGTTGACACCATTTTATAAATCTGTTTCCACTCCAGCAGGGCATTTTCTTCTCCCAGAGATACATGGACACCTTCATCATCCAACATATAATGCAGTGTACTTTTCAGTGCCTCTGACATGGAAATCTGTCTTGCCGCCCGCATTTTCAAGGTTAATGGAAAATAAAAAAGAAAGACAATGCCAAATATGATGTAAAGCACCGTATACATGGTATCTACCTTTCCATAGGTTCCCACTGCGGCTACAAATCCAAGCACCGCTGCCAAGATGGAAAAGATTCCGGTAAAACTGGTATATATATGATACATATTAAACCGGTACATATCGTTCGCTGTTATTTTTACATCAAATTCAATTGGCATTGTCTTTCCTCCTGCTTACTTTTCTGATTGAAGTATAGCATTATTTTCGGGAATAGACAAACTCTTTATCAATTTTGTGTCGGGCAAAAAAGGGACGTCTAATTCTTACGGCTGTTGGTTCCTTTGATGATTGGTGAAATATGTTTATAAATCAAAAATGTAATTCCAACACTAATCATACCTTTTAAGAAGGTGAATGGCATATTAAATACTACCAGACACTCCAATAAATTATCCATATGTCCGCCTACTGCAGAAGCGATTGCATTGTAAGCACCAATAATGGCATCTTCCGGCATAAATGCTGTATAGAACGGATATACCAGGAAATAGTTTGATACCACACTGAATACTGCCATGAAAAGTGCTCCTGCTAAAGAACCGATTAACGCACCTTTGCGGTTCTTCTTAAATTTGTAAATCAGTCCTGCCGGAAGCACAAACGCTACTCCAAGAATGAAATTGGACAATTCTCCAACACCACTTGTGGTTGTAATAGTCAGATGAATCAGATTTTTAATCAGGCAGATTACAATTCCGCTGACCGGTCCCATGGAAAATGCTCCAATCAATGCCGGAAGTTCTGAAATATCCAGTTTGATGAAGTTTGGCATAAACGGAACTGCAAAATCAAGGAACATCAGGATGAACGCAATGGCTGAAAGCATTGCTGTCATCGTCAGATATCTTGCATTTACACCTGTTTTTACGTTGCTGTTTGTTGTTACACTGTTTGTACTCATTTCTTTTACTCCTTTTTTCTTTACTTTTAGCTCTTGCAAGGGATGTCCGGAGTATTGGTGTACCATAAAAGCCCCGGATAAAACTATCCGGGGCACGCAAAATAATCACCTTAATGGTCACTTATCTTCTCCCATCCAGACTATACTGTCGGTTTTGGATTTTCACCAAATCAACTGCAATACTGCAGTTCACGGACTAATGTGTCATGCACAATCACCGTCGGTCGGGAATCTATGCTTCGCATATCACCCTGCCCCGAAGACTTCCTATTCAATTACTATGGGTTTATTGTAGAACTTCGCTTTTTCCTTGTCAATACCCAATTTTATCTGTTACCTTTTATTTACAGTTTCATAGTAAGCTGGATTCTCTGTTTCTTAAGGTCTACGCTCATTACTTTTACTTCTACAATATCTCCCACGCTGACCACTTCCAGCGGATGTTTGATATAGCGTTCGCTCATCTGGGAAATGTGTACCAGTCCATCCTGATGTACTCCGATGTCCACAAAGGCACCGAAGTCAATGACATTACGGACGGTTCCTTTTAATACCATTCCCGGGGTCAAATCCTTCATTTCCAGTACGTCACTCCGCAGAATCGGCTTTGGCATATCTTCCCTCGGATCTCTTGCCGGCTTTTCCAGTTCCTTTACAATATCCCGTAAAGTAAGTTCTCCTACTTCCAATTCTGCTGCCAGTTTCTTATAATCTGAAATCTTCTTTGAAATCCCGGTTAATCCGCCACCGGTTATCTCTTCTTCTGAATATCCTAATTTTTCCAAAAGCTTTCTGGTTGCTTCATAACTTTCCGGATGCACACCGGTTGCATCCAACGGATTCTTTCCACCGGTAATACGAAGAAAACCGGCACACTGTTCATATGCCTTCGGTCCTAATTTTGCCACTTTCAAAAGCTGGCTTCTGGTTGCAAATTTTCCATTTTCTTCCCGGTATGCCACGATATTTTTCGCAATCACTTTGCTGATACCGGAAATGTATTCCAACAGGGATACGGATGCGGTGTTTAAATCTACACCAACTTTATTTACGCAGTCTTCTACCACGCCGCCTAAGGCTTCACTTAATTTTTTCTGGTTCATGTCATGCTGATACTGACCGACTCCGATGGATTTCGGATCAATTTTAACCAGCTCTGCCAGCGGATCCTGCAACCGTCTTGCCATGGAAGTGGCACTTCTTTGTCCCACATCAAAGTTTGGGAATTCCTCTGTTGCAAGTTTACTTGCAGAATATACGGAAGCACCTGCTTCATTTACAATAATATACTGTACTTTTACCGGAATCTCTTTCAATAAATCTACAATAATCTGCTCCGACTCACGGGATGCTGTTCCATTTCCAAGAGAAATCAGTGTAATATGATACTTGGAAATCAGTTTCTTTAATACTACTTTTGCTTCCTCTACCTTATTCTGTGGTGCTGTCGGGTAAATTACTGTCGTATCCAATACTTTTCCGGTCGGATCTACCACTGCAAGCTTACATCCGGTACGGAATGCCGGATCCCAGCCAAGCACAACCTGTCCTGCAATTGGCGGCTGCATCAGAAGCTGCTCTAAGTTCTTTCCGAAAACTTTGATTGCTCCGTCTTCTGCCTTTTCCGTAAGGTCACTTCGAATCTCACGCTCGATTGCCGGTGCAATCAGACGCTTATAGCTGTCTTCGATTACTTCTTCCAAAACAGGTCTGGTTATGGCATTATCTTTGGTTATTACCTTTTTCTGTAAATACGGAATAATCTGTTCTTCCGGCACTTCTACTTTTACTGTCAGTATTTTCTCTGCCTCTCCACGGTTCAATGCCAGCGTACGATGTCCTGCCATTTTTGCAATCGGCTCATCAAAATCATAATACATTTCATAAACAGATTCTGTTTCCGGATCTTTGGCAGCAGATACAATCCGACCATGTTTTACGGTAAGGTCACGGATGCGGATACGATAATCTGCTTCATCGGAAATATGCTCTGCAATAATATCCTTAGCACCTTCTAACGCTTCCTCTGCAGTATGAACTTCTTTTTCTTCGTTGATATATTTTGTTGCTTCTTCTAAGATTGGAGTCTTAAGCATCTGAAGACTGATTACATTTGCCAGCGGCTCTAAGCCCTTCTCTTTGGCGATGGTTGCTCTGGTTCTGCGCTTCGGTCGGTATGGACGGTACAAATCATCTACAACTACCAGTGTCTGCGCCTCTTCTATCTGTTTCCGCAGTTCGTCCGTCAGCTTGCCCTGTTCTTCAATACTGGCAATGACCTGTTCTTTCTTCTCTTCTAAGTTTCTAAGATAAGTCAGCCGGTCAAATAAATTACGTAATATTTCATCATTTAATGCGCCGGTTGCTTCTTTTCGATACCGGGCAATAAAAGGAATGGTATTTCCTTCATCAATTAACTGAATTGCTGCCTGTGCCTGATTTTTTCTGATTCCAAGTTCTTCGGCAATTTTTGCTGTTATATCCATCTTGTATTTCCTTTCCTGTTGATGCGTTTGCGCTCATTATAGCATAAATTTCATTTATATAACACCCCGATTTTTGCCCGTATTTGCTGAAAAGTTCAGTTTTGAATATCTCCGCAAATCTCACAAAATCCCGCTATTTAGTAACAAATTAGTAACACCGGGTTACACAAGAATCAGATCATCTTTGTGAACCGCTGCAACAACTGTACCGTTGTATGAAATGACAGCACGGTCACCGCTTACCTGTGTTACCTGATGATCTCTTTCATACACGAAGGATGCAAGTGAACCGCCTGAATAAGTCTTTGCACCTTTCTTCAACCTTACGGTACTACCAACGGTAACTTTCCTTGTAGGTGTTGAAGTAGGTGACACCGCCTGACCACCCTGTGTAGTAATGAAAGTATCAAATCCGGCTGCTTTCAGCTTGTTTGCCATTGCATCAGCGTTTGATTTCACACTATATGCACCAACCTGAATTTTATACATTCCATTGACCTGTACCATATAGGTATCAAATCCGGCTGCCTTTACTTTTTCAAGCATACGATCAGCGTTTTCTTTAACAGAAAATGCACCAGTCTGAACACGGTATAAAACATCATTGTTAGATGACTGACCACCGCCAAGGTTTGCCGTTACTCTTGCAGCAAGATCACCCAAACGATTGTATAACCAATCACCCGGACAAGACTTGTTTGCAAACCATCTGTGAACGGTGATGACCATTTCATCAGATGCCGGATTGTAAGCAAGTGTTTTATCCTTATCAGTAAACCAAAGAAGTTTTTTCTTTCCGTTACGCTTGCAGATGTCTGTGCAAAGGTTCACCAGTGATTCATATACTGCACCAGTCATTGCATACGGTGCAGTTTTATCAGATGCACATTCAATAGTAACCGCCCGCTGATCGTTTGCATTGGATGAAGAACACCAAGAACGATTACCTTCATCAACACAAAGGGAAATTCTACCATCTGAACCGATACCATAATTACAGCTTGCCCCCCTTCCTTCCGGGAAACAAGCACAAATTGTTTCACACGATAACTGACCAACTACACAATGCGGTGTGATACGATCAATACTGTGTGTACGCTTTCCTGAATGGTTCGGTGATAACTTTGTATAACACACTAAACTTGAATTACTCATTTTTTACCTCACTTTCTGTCTTTTTCTGTAAAATATCAATAGCCTTGGTGATGACTGCCGGGAGTGGTAACCCCATAAGACCCGCATTTTCCACAAGGGAAATTGTTTCATTGGCAATGAACGCAATAATTACTGCATCCCTGATGTAATTTGTGCCAATGACAAGATCAAGGCGGTATGCAACCAGTACAAAAATCAGGGTCATGCACTTTCTGCAAAGACCTTTCCACCCCGCCTTGCTTTCAAGTGAACCTGTGTCTGTCTTGGGACTGTTCTTGAATACCCCCGCAACAATCAGACCTGAAATATAATCAAGTCCCATGAAAATCAGAAGGGTTGCAAGTCCCGCATCCCAACCACCAAAAAAAGATGCGATTGCTGAACCAACCACACCTAATACACTGCAAATAGTCTGTTTCATTTTCTCTGTCCTTTCTGAACATAAAAACAACCGCTTATGACCTCATATAATGGTCATATAGCGGTTGTTTCTGTGTCTGTGATAATTTCCTTGTCTGTTGATTACTCTGCTAATTCAGGGCAATCAAGGTCAATCAGAACTTCCTTCACTTTGTCCTTGATTTTCTCAGGTACATCAGCAAAGGTTTTCTTGCCCTTAATGATAAGGGTTGCATAGATCACTGCCATAGATTCCACATCCTTTCTAAATAAAATTTTTATGATAAACTGAAACAACATCAGTTACCACCTTCTGCCAGTTCCGGGTGTCCTTCATCAATAAGCACCTGTTTGACTTCATCCTTGATCTTGTCAGGAACATCATTGATTGACTTCTTACCCTTGATGATAAGTGCTGCATAAATATTTGCCATATTCTCACCCCTTCCTTATGCCATCATTTCATAAATTTCACACATGGCTTCCTGTGCCTGTGTCATCTGATCTTCCAAGGATGTGTTCCTGTCATCAATCATTTTGATGTATTCATCCTTGGTGTACTGGGTCAGGTCATATTCATAACCAGTGAACCCCGGCTGTTCATCTGTCCCGGCTTCTGTGACCGGGGTGATGTTTGCAGCAACCCAAACTGAATAGTCATCAATGACTTTCTGTTCAGGCTGCTTTGTACTGCGTACTTTTCCGTACTCTTTCATGCTTTTTACCGCCTTTCTTGATATGATCTTTATAATACCTATCAGCATAAGGCTGAATTGGTTCAATATATTTTTTAGACAATCGGCTGCTATCACAATATTTCAACCAACCCTTATAGGAATTGATTGCACACCATTCTGAATAGTTCATTTCCTGACCGTTTTCAACTTTCTTCCTGATGTTGGTCATCTTCCGCTTCATTTCCTGACAGGTGGATTTTCTCAACAGGGTACTGTTCAAAAATATCCTGTACCCAACAAAATCAATACCCCGGATGAATGAAGGGGATATCTGATAGTTCCCTTTTATTCTTAATTTCAAATTCTGTATGAAGTATTCATTGATTTCTGCAAGTAACTGATGCAGTTCTTCTTTGGTTCTTGCAAAAATACAAATATCATCCATATAACGGTAATAATGTTTTACCCGCTTTACTTCTTTTATCCAGTGGTCAAAACCTGACAAGAAGAAATTCCCGTCATACTGTGAAAAGTAATTCCCTATTGGAATACCGACACCTTCAATGAAGTCCTTGCCGTTTATCTTCACTATCTTGATTTCATTACCACAAGACCGATAAAATTCAATGTTTTCATCCGTTGCCGGACAAGTGCTGATTGAATCAATTACTTCATCAATCAGTTCAAGCAGTTCAGGGTCTTTGTACTTCCGTCTGAACTTCTGTTTTAGTGTTTCGTGGTCAATGGAAGGGTAAAATTTCTTGCAGTCTATTTTCAAGCAATAGATCATTTCTTCCGGCACGGTATCAACCGCCAACCGTAACTTCTTGTATGCTGCATGAATACCCTTGTTTGGTATTGCACTGTATGTATCATCAGTGAAATACGCTAATAACTGCGGTTCAATCACCTGTAAAACCGCCCATTGTGCAATTCTGTCAGGGAAGAATGGAAGTTTGTATATTTCCCGTTCCTTCTTGCCATCCTTTTTCGTAAAAGTGGCATATTCCGAAGTTTTGTATAAATGGTTTTGAAGCATCCATTGCAGACCCGCCAAATAGTAGTATGGTCTTTTCTCAATCTGCTGAACTTCCTTGTACCATCCTTTGCCTTTCTTTGCGTGTTGAAACGCAAGATACAGGTTATCCATTGAACAGATTTTTTCATAAAGATTGCCATACCTTTTCACGCTTGTCTGTTCCCTTCTGTATGCACTGAACCGAACTTTCAACCCGTCAGGTGACGGTCTACTAATACAGCCCATGTATTTTGATGTTTTGCCAAGTGGCACGGTAATCAGTTTTCAGTACATTGATTTATAAGAACACCCCGCCGTTTCTGACGGGGTGTTTCAAGTGATATTTGTGCATTTACTAACTGACTGCTGATATTCCGATTACGATTAGAAGAAGCATTATTCAGATTCCAATAGAAAGCACTGGTATTCAAGCCATTATTCCAATTAGCACCTAATTTAGTGACATTGGTTTTTGTCTTTTTATCGTCTTTCTGCTTGAAAATCGTCATCTTTAGCATCCTGATTACCTAAAATTATGTGAATTACTGGTTATCTGTTATGCTGCTACCTTTTTTCGATACACCAACCGACCGCCGACATTCCGACTACGATCAGAAGAAGCATCATTCAGATTCCAATAGAAAGCACCGGCATTCAAGCCATTAGCCCAACCAGCACCCAATATAGCGACACGCCAACCAGTACCGTTCTGATTCCAACAGTAATCACCAACAGGAAGGGCGGTGTTTCCGTTAAACTCACCCGGTAAGAACAACCAATCAAAATCTTCTGAATAACAGAAAGCGGAAATATAACCGTTTCCATACTTTGCACACATTCCTGTATCTTCATAAGGTGCTGCCTTACTGTCATCAGTAAAACCATGATCTGCAACATAGGTATCACATTCACCTGTGGTTGCATTTGCATAGTGATTGATTCCATCAATCCACCACCAAATGTTGCCCCAAAAGTTTTCCTCACCACGGTATGACACAATCTGAATACCGTTAGCGTTGACAACTGAACCTGATGCATTACCAAGGGTGATCGTTGCACCTGTATTTTCTGTCATGGATGTTTTACCGTTATCAGTCTTTGAAACCGCACCATTACCAATGACAGACTGCATATTGAAGGTTGCATATTCAATCAGCATGAGCATCTGTGAAGCGGATGCCGTCTGAACAACACCTTGTTCCCAACCAGTACCACGTTTTTCAGCAAGTTTTCTGATATTGGCACGGGTTGCGTTCTGTGTAAGTCCTGAAAGCGGTTTTGCATTGGCAATACTGCATAACATATCAGCAGCAAAGTCAGCAACCTGTGAATCATCAAGAATGTATGCTGATGCAGATGCATCCCAAAGTGAACCTTCAAAGGCTGCAAGATATGCAACATCATTTTCCTGACCATTTACAATGAACGCCGGATGAAGTTTGAATCCCGCCTTTGGTGTATCTGATACATAGTATCTGATTTTTCTTGTGATCGCCCCCTTGGTTCTCTTTTCAGTTTTAAGCGGTACAACCTTGTAATAAAACTTTGGCTGTTCAACCATTACCTGAACGATTGTCCCGGCACTGAATTTCAGGTTTTCATCAGGTGATTCAGTACCTACCGGGTTACGGTCAACCGCCTGTGTCAGTTTTCCAGTAGTGGAAAATCCGGCTTCACCATAATATGCAGCAACACGCCCGTCATTGGTAAGGTTGCAACGCTTTCTGCCACCAAAGGCATTGATTCCATCAAACCCTGAACCCGCTGAACGATTTACTGCTCCGGCAAGTCTTGTGAATTTCTTATTTTCAAAGTCCACTTCAACACCGTAAATGTCACCGTCTGTATAGCCAACAAAGGCTTTCAGATCAGCAATTTCTTTTTCAAGTGCCTGAATGTCACCGACCGTTGCATACGCACCCGGACTGACCGCAAGTGATACGCTGTCAGCGTTTCCTACTGTGGTATATAACTGTAAGTATGCAGCCGATACCGTAACGCCGTTATATGGTGGCATATAACAGTTATTTGACTTTTCAATGCAGACTGCATACAGGATTTCACCCTTGTCAGGGTCAACGGCATATAAGCCAAGTGTACGCATATAGTAACCTTCTTTCAGGTCTACGTTGGAATATGCTGCATCAATTTTGATTGCAACCTCATTTGTGCGGGTAACCTTGGAAACAAGGGTTGTCTGCTTGATGTTGCTAAGTGCGGTCAATGCCTGTAACTGACTTTCAGTGTACTGGGTACTGGAAGAACATACTTTTGTAAAATCAATGTTTCCTGACCCGGCAATCATCTTTGCCATAAGTGCCTGACCATTGTTTGTGAGGTAAAGTTTTGAATACTCTGCCATCTTATCATTCCTTTCTATGTTGTTTTTATCTCAATGAAGTCTACCTGAACAACGCCGGATGCTGCCTTTGCATCCATATCTGCCCGGATTGTTTCATTAAAATCTGTTGAAATGGTTACCATTGCGGTATCTGTTGCCTTACCACCAAAGTTCACTGTACCCTGAACACTCACTGTTTCCTGACTGTCATTTGTGATGTTCAGCATTTCAGTCTGAACGATTCCACCACCAAAGACTGATGAACCGTTCACATCAAACACTTCCCGGAAATCGTTTGTGATGATAAATTCATTGATGAAGCAGATGCCACCACCAAAAAGAACAGCACCTTTGATGTTGCAAGGGATGCTGTTCTTAGATACAACCACAAGATTTTCAGGAATCATTGTGTTTATGATGTTTTCCAGTTCTTCCACCTGACCATATAATTCAAGGTCAGTGTCAATATACAGTGTGTACCCGGTCTTGAAATCACCAGTCACTTCAAAATCACTGTCACCACAAAGGACAAGCAACTTTTGAAGCAACACTTTCCAAGTGTACGGGATTGTGTTGAACCACTTGCTTTGAACCCTTGAACGCCTTGATTCAAGGGTATCATCAGCAGTTGGGTATATTTTCAGCATCTTTTCAAATCGGCTGATTCCATATTCATCAGCGGTTGAAATGAAGCGGTTACGCAAACACCTGTCAGTTGCCGACCACATCAGGCTAAATTCAGGATTTTCCGCTTCAAGTGCGGTAACGGGTTCTTTGTAGTTCTGCATGAATGGCGGTAAGTAGGAAACAAGGTCAACTTCTCTTATCATGCAGAAACACCCCCTAACTTTGGTATGCAAAATTCTGTCAATGTCATATTGCTTGCCGTGCCGTTCAGCTTTGTCCCGGTCACATCCACCACGCCATCAACGCCAAGGATTTGGTTTTCAATCTGCGATACCCTGACAATGGTTTGTGATGTTTCTGACCAGTTCTTTCTTAATTCCAAGAAGTACGCATCAACCGCTTCTGCAATGGCTGCCTTGGTATTTGACCAGTTGTGACCTTCTTCAAAGGTTACCGTGGTCTTGACCTCAATACTGACAGGTAATGCACTTGCAACACTGACTACATGACCGATTGGTGCAAGTCCGTAACCTTCCCCGGCATTTTCTTCCGGGTCAAGTGTCTGCTGAACGTATTGAACAAGCGTTGAACTTGCTTCACCATAATCATCAGAATCAGTGATGACTACATGAACAGTACCGCCAACCGTCAGTTTCTTGTCCTTGGCTGCATTATATACGGCATCAAGCCACGGTTTGACTGCTGCCGGAACTGTTGAAATGATTGATTCATACCAGTTCTTGACCACGGTACTGACGATCATGTCAGCGGGTCTAATGTCACCATTCCAAACACGCTTGACCTTACATGATCCAACACCTTCAATACTTTTGACCTTTGCCATGTAATCAGCATGATTACCACCAAAGGACTGTTCATTGAAACTGTCAAAATAACGCTGTCTGAAAACTTCTGTATCTTCTTCATCCTCACCGGGAATCAACACGCTTGTCAGGCTTGCAGTCTGCAACCCGTCAATGTATTCCATTGGTATCATGTCACCAAGATACTGATTGCCAACAACACCTTCTGTTTCACACTGGACTTTGTATGTTCCCGGTGTGATCTGTTCCATTACAACATAGTTGATTTCACCAATGTTGAAACGCTTTCCAGTAACATCAATGTTTGTTGGTGTGAACTCACCCTGTAAGATTGCCTTGGTTGCGGGTTCAGGTGAAAGTCCTCTATCCTTTGCAAGTAAAATCAGAAATTCCCTTGCAGCAGTATCACCGTATGAATTTTTTATCAGATATTCCAACTCAATGTATAAAATCTGAAATTCAATGGCGGTTGAACTATGCAGATCATAAACAGGGGATGACGGTCTTTTGTCAATTTTGTCAGATACCCGGTTCATCATCCTTTCAAGGATAATGTCATAAGTCTGATCTTCATACATTCTAAATCTTCACCCCTTTCTCTGCTTTAATATCACCGTAAATTGTTTTTACAGTAAAATAGGCATGAACCACACCCTTGACCGTCAGGTCAAATTCAAAGTCGGTCACGCCCGTGATTCTTTCATCAACGGCTAACGCTTCACTGATTCTGCGTTCTAATTCAGGGCAAACCCAAGTGACAGGTTCACCATACAGGTCAAGTGTTTCAATGCCGTAATACCACGGATATATGATGTACTGATACCGTTCTGTTTGCAGTGTTCTGAAAATCATCTGCTTCATGGCATCCTGTTCATCCACAAGACCCCTGACTGAATCACCGTCTAAATCCATTTTATAAGTTAGGCTTGGCTGTGTTTCTATTTCAAAATCTTGGTCAAGAAAACCAACTGTTGAAGGAATCATTTGCCTATCCTATCCACAACAATGAAGCGTTGACCTTCTTGCTGTCTTATCAGGATAACTTCATCACCAACCGCCAAGCCATTGTGAATGATGATCTTCTTTTTTCCTGTAATTTTGTGAGTATGTGCAAGGTTCTTTGACCCTGTGTTCAAGTCAATGTTGCCACCGCTGCCATTGTCACCTTTTACAGTGTGGTTGTGGGTGGAAAGACTGCTTTCAGAAGTCCAGTCAACTGTTACCATTGTGCTAAAATCCGTCACATTTCTTGAAAGAATCAACTGTTTTTCACCAAGTATCATCTTCTGTTCAACATTGATTTTCAAAGGTGAAGCACTCACGACCTCACCAAAATATACATTTACGGGTTTCCCCGCTTCAACCGCTTCAACGGCTGCCCTTTTCAGGGTATCAACAAGTTCATTTGCATCAGGCAACAAATTCACCCCCTCTAAGTGTCAGATCCATCCAATGTTCACCTTCCTTGTAGGTATGCTTGCATTTTTCAACAAGCATCCAGTTTTTCAGTTTTACATCACCAAGGTCAAGGTTGATGACAACCATTGAACCCGCCCGTACTCTGTTGTCACCTAAAGCGTTGGTAATTTTCAGGTTACGGGTCTTTTTGTTATACAGTTTCAAAAGGGCATCTGCTTTTGCCTGACCGTTTTCACCTTTCTGCAAGGTGTCAAAATACTGTAAGATACCCCACTTGTTAATGTTGGAAGAATCCTGTGTGATGTAAACATCACGTTTTCCTGTGTCCTTGTTATCATAGGTCAGTTTAATTTTGTTATATGTGTTTTCATCAATAGATGAAGTATAGTCAAAGTTTTGCCCGGTTTCTTCATCAATCATCAGGTACGCACCCGGAACACCCACATACATAGATGACAGGCTTTTCAGGGTAAGTTTCCCAAAGTCATCATATAACACATACATTTCCCCGGTATTAGTCAGTGTCAGGTCAAGGGCATTTGCTATCATTTCAAACAGCGAAGTATTTTCTTCAACCCTTGATTCAATGACATACCCGGTATCATCCAGTGTGCCAAGGTTCAGGGCATAATCATCTGCAATCATTTTCACAAATTGGTTTGCCGTCTTTCCTTCATAGACCTTGGTATCTTTATTTTTTAAGTACCTCAACTGATCGTAGGCGGTGACAGTAATGATTTTGTCCTTGGTTCTCTGCTGCTTGAACACAAAACCAAAGAATACATTGTCACCGTCCACCTTCATCCTGACTGGACTACCTTCTGAAAAATCAAGAATGTTGTCATACAGGACTTTGAAAACCAGTTTGCCGGGGGTGTTTTTTCTTTCTGTTGACCATTCAATACCTTCCTGAACAACAGGCTGATATACTTTTGTTCCTGATTCATTCCCAACCAGTAGTTCAACGTACATTGAACAACACCCCTTTCTTATGCTGCCGGAATGGTCAAAACCTGTCCCGGATAAATTAAGTTAGGGTTGCCACCAATGACACCCCTGTTTGCGTTGTAGATCACGGTGTATTTTGCACCGCTGCCGTAAAACCGTTTTGCAATGTTCCACAAACAATCACCACGCACAACCGTATAGGTCTGTGCTGCTGCCGGGGCGGGTGAATTGTTGGTTTCCCGCTTAGGCTCTGCACTTGCCTTTGGCTTGGATGCAGCAATTTTGATGTTGACTGTCTTTGTTCCATAGTCCCGGTACTGTTTCAGATTGAACTTGACTTTGAAGTCAAACCCGTTCTTGGCATCCTCTAAAATTTTGTAATCTTCCAAAGATACCTTCATGTTCGTGTTCAGCAATTTCTTCCCCACGGGTGTCTGTCTGCACACAATGAATTGGAATGGTTTCTTGCCCGTTTTCAACCCTTCAAAAATATCCATAAAATAACCCGCATCTTTGAAACCATTCTTATATACTGCATAAGGATGTTTCACTTGCGGGATTTCTGCTTCAAACTCAATGTCGGTCAACCCCGGTTTTTTCAGGATGTTGATTTCACCTTCATTTATCAGGGTGACCGTTTTGTTATTACCATTGATTTTTATGCTTATCTTTTCAGGGGTGACAGGAAACAGGCATTTGTCAAAATACATATCATATCCGCTTTTTGCCATTTATTCATGCACCCCTTCCGTCATATTGTCTACCGCTTCATTCACGCTGTCTGTCAGTTTGGTCATAAAACCGTCAATGTCATCACCGCTGTTCACGGTGTTCTGCATACCTGACATATCAACATTGATTTCTGCGGTTGTAAATCTGTTAATGGCTTCTTGTTCTGCAATGTCACGCAAGTATTTCAAATCTTCTTCTGTAACATCCAAAGAATCCTTGATTTTGCCTGTGTTATCGTCAATGTTTCCAATGCTGTCACCCACGCCTGAATTTGCTATTGCATCATTGAACCCTGATGTGTAATCACCAACATTAGGAATATCTGCCTGACCGAATACATCCGACAGACTAAAGTTTGAAACCTTATCAGCAATACCGTCACCCCATGCTGCACCCGCATTGAACGCATCTGATGCCCAATCGTCCTGAAATGCATCAAAGGTTGTAAAACCTTCATTGAACGCATCACTGATTGACTGGTAATCTTCTTTGTTTCCGGCTGCTTCACTTGCTTTGGCTGCATAGTCATCCGCTGCGGATGAAATGCCTGAATAGTCAAATTCAACAAACGGTAACTTGTTCAGTGCTGAACAAATACCTTCAATGACTGAAAGTGCCGTGCTTAACAGGTTGTAAAACCATGACTGAACAGAACAGATTGCATTGTGAAATGCTGTCATCATATTGGATGCAAGTGCTGCAATGGCGTTTCCAATACCCAAGGCAATGTTTGCCACGGTCAGACCCAAATTCTTGAAGAGCTGAATCACTACGTTCACACCACCAGTAATCACACCGAACCCTGAATTTGCAATACCTGTCATTTTTGCTATTGCTGAACATACCGCCATAATTACCGCAATCAATGCAATAATCAGCACGATAATCCAAACGACAGGACACGCATACAATGCACCGTTATAACCCATCTGTGCAGCAGTTGCAGCCATTGTCTGACCTGTAAGTGCTGCCATAACACCGATTTTTGCAGACATTGCCACTGAATGAATTGCTGTTGCAGCTGCGGATGCAATTTCTATTCCCTTCACAATGCCAAGGTATGCTGCATATACAGCCAGTGCAGCAATGACACCGTAAATGATTGGACTGATAACAGACCAATTATCCGCAATGAACCCGCCGACAGTTCCGACCAGTTCAAAAATATTCAGAAGAATATTCGCAAGGGTTGCCATTGCTTCAATAGCACCCTGAATGAAAGTCTGAAATGCTTCACTATTGGCTAAATCGTTCAGTCTTTGAAGAACAGGCTGAAATGCAATCAGTGCGGTGTTCTGCATTGACTGCCATATCTGCCCCCAAGTCATAGGCATTTCATTGAATTTGCTGTTAATGTCATCAGCAGCAGAAAAGATTGCTGCCTTGACTACATCAGCGGAAAGTTCCCCATCCGCTGCCATTTCTCTGATCTTACCGATTGGAACATCAAGATAGTCCGCAATGTTCTGAATCAGGTTAGGTGCTTGTTCAAAGATACTGTTCAATTCATCACCACGAAGGACACCTGAACCAAGTGCCTGTGATAACTGCAATTCTGCATTTGCTGCTTCTTGGGTGCTTGCCCCGGCAATCGTCATCTGTTTTTGAATCAGATCAGCAAAAGCAACAACTTCTTCTGAACTGCTGAACGCATCCTTTGCGTTGTTACCAAAACGGGCAACAACATCAGCCATCTGACTGAATGAACCCCTTGCATCCTGTGCTGCTGCATATACCATGTTGACAAGTTCAGCGGTTGTCTGAACCCCGTCATTCATCATGTTCAAACGGGATGTTGTCTGAACAAGTTCGTCTGAAATGTTCAGTGCTTTCCCAACTGTCTGAATACTGACATAGGCTGCAACCGCCCGCTTGATGGTATTGGTCAGTCCATTTGCCTGTTGTGTTCCGGCTGAAACTTCCTGATTGAAACGCCCCTGTTCATCCACATTGTCACGGATATACCTTTCTGTGTTGCCAACCGTCTGTGACAAACGCAAATAGGCATCATTGGCAGCAGAAACATCCATATTCTGCATTGCCTGATTCAGTGAATTTTGTTCCTGAATAGCCTGATTCAACTGCATACGCAACTGTTCCAGTTCTGCATTTGCATTGTCTGCCCCAACATTTACCGGGTTGTTCTCAATCTGCTGAATCCGCTGCTGAATTGCATATAACCGCTGTTGCATAGTGTTCATATCCTGAACTGCTGCATCCGGCAGTATATCCATTCCCTGTGCGGTCTGTGAAATCCTTGCCTGTGTGGTGTTCAGTGTGTTCAACATATCGTTTGCACTCTGAACTTCTTGCTGAAATCGTTCAACACCTGTTCCTGTGAACACATCCATCCCGTCAGTTTCCCACTGAATAGGTACGTTGACAGGGTCAGGCGGTGCGTTTGGCTGAATTTCAGGTCTGATTGGTTCAGGATTTTCAACCAAAGGGTCAGGAAGTACCGGGTTTACATCCACGTTTATAACCTGACCGTTTCCCCCATCCACAACAGGCGGTGCAATATTAGGTGCGGTCTGTTGGCTTGCTGCTTGATTCATTGCTTCAATGGCAGCAGTTGCCTGATTGATTTCATCCCTTGCCCCTTCAAGGCTGCTTGTATCAATGTCAGCGTTCATTGACTGCTGCATATCATACATTGCAGACACGGCAAGGTTCACTGAACTGATGATGTTGTTCAACACTCCGCTGAATTGGTCATTAAGTTCAATACCTGTCTGAATAGATGACACCTGTTTCACCGTCCTTTCTTAGTGTTTTTTCTTTGCCCTTGCTTCTGCTTTTTTCTTTTCCTTCTTGTCATGCTCTGCTTTCAACTCGATTGAAGCAATCACAAAGGCTTTTTCCTGTTCATCCATATCTAAGAACACTGATGGAAGAATGTGAAGTTTTAGAAGGGCATAGTAAGCATAATTTGCTTCACCATCCCCTTCTTCAATTAGTTTTTTGCTTCATCCACCTTGTCATCAAGGTTCTTGGTAAATCCCTGAAACTTCTGCATCCACATTGTGAAGTCCTGATATTCTCCGGCATTGTCAACCATTGCATAAAGAAGTTCTTCCGGGGTCATAACACCGTATGAATCCTGTAATTCCTTATCGTAAAGGTCAGGGTATACAGTGGATGCCACAATCATCTTTGCAAGGTATTCAGCAGTTTTTACTTTCGGTCTGTAAAGGTTCGGCTTACCCTTAACCGGGACTTCAATGGTACAGGAATCACGCAACGCTTCATTTTCCTTGGAAGTAATCTGTTTGAACTCCCATTTCAGCGGTTTACCGTTTTCATCCTGTAATGTGGTTGTAGGTGCATATTTTTCATTTGGCTTTGCGATTTTGTTCGCTTTCATAAATCGACTGAATTTTGACATTTTGTTGTTCTCCCTTCTGTTTATCAAAGAATAGAAAAAACCCCTTATATGACCTTATATAAAAGCCACACAAGGGGTTCTGTTACTTAGTTAGTAAGAAAACCCGTGAGGTTTGCAAAAGATTCAGGCATTGAGAAGTCCTCAAATGTTCCTTCAATCTCTTCATCAAGGTATTCCCCGTCAGCATCAAATTTTGCTAACACACCGCCGTCAGTGTTGCAGTCATAGAAAATGATCGTCTGTCTGCCCGCATCACTGGTTGGGTCATCATTGGTGATCTGCATTTCAAAATACACATCTTCACCAGTGTTCTTATAGTCAAGTAATGCCTGACGAAGAACTGACTGGTTATAGTGTGCCGTGCCGGAAAAAGTACCTTCCATACCACATGACTTATGACCCGCCATGATTGCACCAAGGCGGGGAACAGTAGTCTTGGTTTTCTCAACCTTTGCTTCCATATCAATCATCTGCATGAAGTTGTATCTTCTACTTCCGATTGTGATAAAACATTCAGCAAGTTTTGCTGCAATAGTGTCCCTTGCTTTCATTGTTACATTCGGCATTTTATTTCACCCCTTTCTTACGCAACCGTAACCGTTTCATAGAGTTTACCCATAGCGTTCACAACGGTGATTGCTGATGTAATCACAACCGCCTTTTTGGAATCGCCCTGTGCAACCGTAACATCAGAATCAGTGAACCCTTCAATAGCACCAAGTTCCTGTAACTGTGTACGGATTTTCACCAAGTCAGACCAAAGGGAAGTTCTGCCTGATGCATTGTTTGGAACAACACCAAGATACTTAGTGTTGAAAAGAACTGCATCATCATTTCCTAACTGGTCAATAACTCTGATCGTCTGATTGTCCTTGAATACATCCCCGCAAGTGTCCGAAGTGGTCACCATAGAGTTAATATCTTCAAGCACACGGACAACGCCGTTGACCTTATGGAAAGTGAACTCACCCGCCTTGATTGCTGCTTTCAACTCATTCTGTGTGTAATTGGTATCAACGGTGAAACCGCCGTCATATTTCTTGTTCTGACAAGACTTATTGACCGCACAACCGCTTTCTGCACCAGTTACCCAGTACACAAGTGCTGCTTCTGACCATCCTGTATCTGTTACCTTGTTCTTCACACTGATAACGCCCATATAATCAGCAGACAGGTTGTAAACAACCAACTGGAACTTGATACCAAGTTCATCACGCAAACGCTTGTTGAAAGCCACATATAACTTCTTGGTAACATCATCAGTAACCACAACGCCCATAGTGTTATAGGTGTATGATTCGATTTTATCCAAGTAAGCCTGATGTGCAGTGCCGTCAACCGTGCCGTTTGTACCACCAGTTAAAGGTGTTCCGGCAGTAACAGCAAGATCAGCAGCCTTGAATGTCACATAATCGTTTGCCACAAGATCAGCAGCCTTGGCAACTGTCTGTGTGTCAACTTTGACCGTACCGAAGTAGGTTGTAACATCATACTTGCTTGCATCATCTGCATTTTTCTGAATCACGATCTTCAAATCGTTACCACGCACACCACAATACTTTGCAGTTGCGTATGTGTTCGCTGCCTTATCTCCACCACCGTTCAGACGATATGCGTATAAGGTCTTTGCACCCATGAACAGATCATTAAGACCAAGCATCTTAGGACTGTCAAAGGCATAACCAAAAAGTTTCAGGCTGTTCTTCTGAAAATCTTCATTGGTTACTTCAAAAACTTCCCCTTCAACACCCCAATCAAGTTCAAGGGGCATTGTTGCAATACCTCTATCAGACAGTGCAGCGGATGCGGATGCAGCCGATACAAAGTTGATATAAGCACCGGGAAGTTCTTTGTTCTGTGAGGTAAATGTACCACCACCTAAAGCCATACTATTTCACCTGTCCTTTCATGTATTTTTCAACTAAATTGTCAACAGTTTTCATGGTGTAACTTTTATCTTCATCAAGAAGGGCATCCACCAAGTCCCTTCTGTTTGCAAAACGGGCAGATGCAAGAATCTGTTCCTTGCTGAACATTGGTTCAGTCTGTTCAGACCTTGCAGCAGTTCCCGTTGTTGTCTTTTTTGCTACCATAATCAACCACCTTCCTTCACATCCGTGCTTGCCGTCATAGTTTCCATTGGTGTCTGATCTTCCGTCTTGACCGTGAAAAAGTCATAATTGACAAAAAAATTCAGAACACCGTCAACCACCTGATGATTCATTTTTGAACCCCTGATTGGCTTGGTATCACCGTCTGTTGTGATATACTCCAAACAGTCATACATTCTTTCAGCCACATCAGCACATTCCCGCTGCTTCTTTGCAGACTGTGGGAAATACTGGATGCAGAACTGATTGGTACGTTCATACCGTTTGCCAAGGAAAAGGTTGTTGTTTGGGTTCAAGCAAGCAATAAAAAAACAAGGCTCTTTCAAACCTTGCTTAATTTCTTCATTGTGGATTTCATAATCATCCCCAAATTCTTTGTTCAGGGAACAACTGATTGCTTCAACTATTGAATTTATCATTTACCAAGTCCCCCTAAATATTTCTTGATTTTGTTTTCAAGCACCTTTGGGGCAATTTTCTGTAATTCCTGTTCAGATATGGTCATCATAAACTGACCTTTGACCCATCCTGAATGATTGGCTGTCCTGTGTCCGTACTCAACATAGGATGCATATTCAACCGGGTTCACAATTTCAATGACATAGGTGTCACCAAAATGGTTCACCGTCAGGCTGTCTGCATACCCTTGTGCTGATGCACGTTTTTCACCAGTCCAACCACGCCTTAATGTACCGCCCTTTTTTCCTGAACTTGCCGGGTACTGTCCGACAGGTGTTCTTTTTACCACCATGCGAAGCAACCGGGCAGCAAGTTCTTTTGCACACGATTCCACAAAGTCATCAGGATTTTGCAACTTTCCCAACTGCTGCTGAAAGTCTTTCAGACCTTTGCAGTCAAATCTTCCCATTCTACCCATTTACGCATATTCCTTGAACAGTTCAAGTGTAATTTCCTGATGCGTTGGATATGTGGAAGGGACACCGCTGCGGGTGTAGTCCGTGGTCACATTGTCCTGTGTTACTGTCAGTTTTGACCCCGCTTTGATGGTTACATCCGGGGAAACAAATAACTTTGTGCTTTGCGTGATCGTTGCTGCTGATTCTGACTGAATTGCTGTTTGCAGTTTTTCAAAAGATAATCTGCACGGTTGGTCTTGTAAGACTACAACCTCTGATTCTTCCATAAGTTTTGACTTCTCATTTTTTACCTTTTGCAGTTCTGTCACCGTCAAAGTACCAAAATAGGTTGCTTCAATGGCTTTCCTTGCAGCCTTTTGTGCTGCCTGAATCTGCTTTACCATCTGATACGCCTGAATGAATTAAATTCAGTCTTTCCATAGGATAAAAGGTAATTGATGAAAGAAGTCAGTCTTTGTTCAGGGGTCATTGAACCTTCACCAGTCGCAAAGACCGTGTTGGTGTCCCCTGTCTGAATCTGCTTGACAGCATATTCTAAATCAAACCCGGTAAGGTCATCAGGTGCAAAGGTTTTCTTGGAAAGAAGAAATTCACCCACCGCCATATCAACGGCAATGTGTTCCAGTCCTTCCGGCACATCATTCCAGTTGATTTCATTCTTGATTGTGCTACGTACTTTCTCAACGCAAAAGGTCAAGGCAAATTCATCATCTGCCTTGACCTCATAACCGAATGATTTCAACCGTTCTTTTACTGTATCAGTATCAAACATTGCAACCACCCTTTCAGATCAGAAATTATCCACGGGAAATGATACGGGCAATAGGTACTGCCTTATGGTTGATATATGAACGCTTGCTTTCCGTAGTTTCCCCGGAATGTACCAGTGTCCAGTTCTCACCCTTCTTTAATTCCTCATTGGTAGGGGATAATGTAGCCTGTGACTTCTTCTCATAAGAAATACCAAAAGGTGCAAAAACCTTTCTCTGTCTTGTATAAAGTGTGTCCTGACCACCATTCTTTTCAGGGTTACGATTCATTTCATAAGGTACTTTTACCCCTAAATCCTCATAACTGATTGAACCATTACCAAGTACATAAGTTGTGTACTCTGTGAAAGCATCAACATACACAACATAATCACCTTCTTTTGGTGTTTCATAACTGTCTGCAACAGGTGTGACAGATTCAAGTTTGATCTGCTTTGCAGTAGGTGTTGCACTGTTAGCAACAACCTGTAAAGCACCTTCATCAGCTGACTTTGCCTTGATATAGAAACCTTCCTGTTCAGTAGTCGGCATATCGTCATCAATGACTACCAACTTACCGTTCCAAGTGTAAAGATCAAGTTCACGCTGCATACCCTGTGAATCAGTGTATTTCAGGTGTGCTACAAGGTTCAGGTTTTCAAGGTTCGTTGCAACATCACTGTGCATGAACACCAGTGTGAACTTCTTCTTGTTAGCACCACACGCCTTATTGGTTGCACTGTTCAGAGTAGTTGCAGACATTTTACCGTCAACCTTCTCTGTTACATCATAGGTGTGAGCATCAACAAATTCTTTGTTCTTTGTTCCAGTCATAGAAAATACACCATCAAGAATTGCAATAATAGTGTCCTGATCTACACCGTCCCAATACTCACCAACCTGATCTGCGATATTCTGCATGAAATCAATACCGCCTGTAATGTCATAGGAAAAATCTTTTTCAAGCCATGCTTTAGCACGACCAACAGCAACAACACCCTGTTCAAAGGTCTTGGTACTGGTTGCAGTAATATCAGTCTGACCGTCATAATTGACTGCATCACCATCTAACAGACCACGCATTGCAATTCTTGCGTAACCTGTACCGCCCTGACTACCACCAAGGGTTGCCTTAATGTCAGGGTTACCCGCCAGTGCTTTTGACTTCTTGATCTCATGCATATGAAGGTTCGGCACTCTACCAACCATATACTTGAAAGCCTGTGGGTTAAAACTTTTAGAATCAAACTTATCGTTTGGCATAAATTTTCACCTGTCCTTTCTTTTACTCACCTAAGTTAGCATCAGGATTTTCTGCTAAATAGGCACATAATTCATCATAGTTCATTTTTGAAGTGTCAACTTCTGCACCCGGTTTCGGCTGTGCGGATGCCCCCGGCTGAAAACCTTTGAAATTCTGCTGCTGTTTCTGTGCTTCAAACAGGAACTTAGTACCTTCATCACTGGTCAGTTTTTCGATCTGTTCAGCTAATCCCTTGACATTTCCTTCCTTGTCAAACTTGGCATCCTTCAGGTCTAAAAGTGCCTTAACTGCGGTGATGTTCTTTGCCTTTGCACCTGTCAGTGCTTTTTCAACAGCAAAATCAATTTTCAACTGGTTCAGTTCAGATTCATGGCTTGCCTTAGCTGTGGCGTTTTCGGTCTGCAACTCCTCAATCTTCTTTTTCAGATCGGCGTTGTCCCCGGCAGATGCTTTCAGGGTTTCTAACTGCTTGTCACGGTCACCGACTTGTGTTTTCAGTCCTTCAACTTCTGTCTGCAAGTTCTTGATTTCTGTTGAAGCAGTACCCTTTGCGTTCTCAATGTCATCACCATTGATTTTCATTACTGAATCAACCTGTTCCTTGGTAAGTCCTAAATCCTCTAACTGTTTTCTTGTCATTTCTATACCATCCTTTCAAATACGTTTTTATACGGGGTTACTCCCACATGATTGATTGGTTTTGTTCGGTTTACGCTTGACAACCCGCAAGAAAAAAGACACCCGCTGCCGGATGCCTTTTCTATATGCTACTTGACCCAGTAGCCGGGAGATAATCAGGATCACCATGCCTTTCTCATTGTGTACGTTTTCATGTGCCTTTTATCCCCCTTTCTGACCTCATATAACCGTCATATAACAATTATTACAGGTCTATTGATAACTTGTTAAGGTATGAAAAAAGCACGGTCAAATAGCCGTGCTTTTAGTCCCAATGTTCCCCGTTTTTGGGGTATAATTCCAAAATATCATAAAAGTTTGGAATATCTGCAATCTGCTTTCCATCTTTTAACGCCGTCAACACTCTAATCTTTTCATCCAGTAGTTCATCACTGTCTAAATCAAAAAATTGTATCATTGTAGGTGGGAAATCGACTTCTGAAAACAACTGTCTGACTTTTATGCTTTTTTCAATCAATTCATTTTTCATCATCCATCACCCACTTTCTTCAAAAGTTCAACAATAGTCGCATCCAATTCTGCAACCAAATCCGGCTTATCTGCTTTCAGCAGTTCAATCAAATCAGGTCTTGTTATGCTCAATGCTGCGTAATTTGCTATTGTTTCATGCACCCGGCTTTCTTGGCTTCTGTAATAAGATGACCCATGACCATACATGACTGTTCCTTTATCTCTGAATACACCACCTGACAGTGCATCATAAATATCTTCAAGATTTCCTATTCCACCACCCATGATGTTTCTTGCCATATAATCACGTTCATCATTCATGGCTGATACCAGTTTATTGTACTGTTTCTTATAATCAGCAAGTGAACCTTGGAAGGTTTTATCCATCACTGAATTATTCAGTTCAGAAATCAAATTCTGATATTTTGCATTTACTTCATCCCGAACCCTTCTATACTCTTTTTTATGTTCAGCAAATAGGTCTGCAACTTCATCACTGATTGAATCTGATGTACTTTTGAATACATCCATCAGTGCTGTTCTGCTTGTGCTGAACCAATTACCACTTTTTGACGGGTCTTTTCTACCGTACAAATCCATCAGGTGCATTTCTTCATGCAATGTGGTGTTTACCTGTCCGGCAAGATTTTCACCTTGTAATTTTGGAATAGTCAATTTTACATCAGCCAAATTCCCGGTCAATGTATATGTTGAAGTTGAAACAGCATGATTCTTACCGTGTGATATTTTGAACGGAATACCATTGTTTTCTATGGTTTCCAATTTTGCCATGCTATTATACAGTGCAACCACATTTGCATCTGCACCTTCCAACCCGTTTATATAGTCCACAAGTGCTTGTGTATTTTTCAATTCACCTTTTGCCTTGAAAACATCCGGGAAATTGTCAATCTTTAATTCTTCCGCAACCTGTTTGATTTCTTCCTTTGCTTTGATTGTATCATCAGGTGATGCTTCTTGCAAACCTGACTTATCACCACCGTTGACAAATGACTTTTCCCATTCCTTATAGGTCATATTGCCCGGTACAAAGTAGGTCTTGCCTGTTTCTTCATCCCGTGCAGCACGTTCACCGACAGCATCAAATTCATCATCAAAATATGGTACTGTGGTACTTCTGCAATGAACATGAAACGGCGGTGCAGTCACACCAACCTTCCATTCAGACATAGGGAAATGCTTGCCATCCATACCCCGGCATATATCCGAAGTGTGGGAATCCAGTGTTGCCACAATCTCAAATTGTTCAACATCAAGTTCATCAAAACAATCCTTCTGTGCTGCGGAACTGAAAAAGGCTTCTTCTGTCATTACCAACCGCCCGGCGTTGGTCTTGGAAGTGTTCATCTTCCGGGCAATTTCATCAATGGCTTTCTGCGGGTCTTTTCCCAAGATGATGTTCTGTGTCAAGGTGTTGTTCAATTCATTGACCAACTTCTGACGGTTGCCCCATATCCTTTCACTGAAATTCTTGCCGTCAACCGCCCAAGGCTTGTTGATGACCTTGCTGATCTGCTTGTCATCCAGTGCGGAAAAGTCCCAACCAACACCCACACCCTTCTGAATCTCATAGGCTGTGTGATAATAGCCGGACTTGTAAACATTCCGCATTGTGCTGTCAATGCTGTCAAGTTGGTTTCCAAACATGACTTCAATGCTCTGTTGGGTCTGCAACTTCAAGGCTTCAAGTCTGCTGATATGGAATCTTGCAGATGCGTTTTCAAGCTGCTTGACCCAAGTGCCGTTGATCGCATTTTCCTGACCGTACTGAATGTACTGGTTCACATCCCATTTCAGTTCAGCAAGTTCCTTTGCGTTCAACATCCGCTTTGCTTCTGCAAGGGTTACCCCGTTGTTAGATGCAAAACGCTGATACCATGCAGCAATCTGACCTTCAAGTTGCTTCTGTGCCTGTCGGTATTGTTTTTCAATATCCGCATAGCACTGAACCCCCTGTTGGTGTGCAGCCTGTTCAAGCAGTTCAAAACGCTTCTGCCAGTATTCACCGTTATTCATCTACTTCACCGCCCTGACTTCCCTTGTTTGGGTCACCTTTGTTGTCAGGGTCATCATTCTGTGTACCAAACGGGTCATACTGTGCAAGCATTTCTTTCTGTTCTTCTTCCTTCTGCTTTTTCAGGCGTTCAAGTTCTGCCTGTGGGTCATCTACCCAAGGATGCTGACTGATAATTGTTTCATCAGAAAGAATACCAACAGATTTCTGACAGTTATCAATGGCTTCTGATTCATTGATAAGAATGTCACGGTTGAATATGATGTCTACTTCTTCACCTTCAAAGTTCCCCTGTCCTGTATTGGCAAAATGGCAATTCACAAACCAAAGGATTTCTTCAAAGGCTGCCTGATATTCTGTTTCTGTGTCGTTTGCATCAATATCAATATCAGAATACATTGACTGAATGTTCATCTGATTAGGGTTGCCGGAAAGTCTGTCATCCTTGGCATCATAACCCATTGCGTTCTCAATCAAGGCTTTCTTGAAGATTTCCACAATAGCCTTATAGTTATCCGCATTGACTGTGATTTCAAGGGTTTCAACCCCACCCTTAGTGTCACCATCATATCTGACCTTTACTGCACCATATGTTGCAAGGTTCTTTCTGAACTCACCCAAATTAGTACCGTCATAGTTCTTCAATACCAAAATAGTGTTCCGGGCATCTTCTTGCATATTGTTTTCAAAGTCGGACAGCATCACATTGATACCGTCCTGTAAAGACTTGACCCTTTTCAGCAGTGGTGTTTCCTGTTCATTGGCTTTCAATGGAATCAGGGGGACACGCTGCCAGTTGAACCCCGTCACTTTCCCGGTTGCATCCGTCATGGTAACATGGTAACAGTCAGCTTCACCGTTGTTTGTCAGATCAGGGATAAGTGTGCCGTGGTCAAGAATGAACCTGTGAACACCATCAACATCATACACTTCAACCTTTTCAATGACAGTTGGGGTTGTTCCCTCATACCCAATCACCAAGTAAAGCCTGACTGCAAAGTCAAGTATTGTATGATCGTTGTCTTTCCAAAACGGCAAAATCTCATAGCCGGGGAACAACCTGAAAGTGAAATGACCTTCATTGTCATAATACGGATATAACCAACAGATTCCCCCGTTGTATGCTGCTTTACCGCTGTTTTTTATGGTTTTCATAAACCGCTTATTAAACACTTTTTTCAGCAGTTCAACATACTGGTCATTCTCACCACTTACTGCAAAAGGCTGACCAAACAGATAATTTGCTTTCTGATTGACCATTTTTGCATATTGGTTATCAATGACCCTGTTGTTTGGTAAGTTCTCAACAACCTGTAACTTGCCATCCTCACCTATCATTGTACGTTTCCGCTTCAAAATATCATGTTCATTGTCATAGTACAGTGAACCCTTAATCTGCATGATGCGGTGGGGTGACGTTTTCCATTTCATAATTTCTTTTTCAAGAAATTCCTTGTCAGTCATCCTTGACCTTGCACCGTCCAGTATAAAGTTGGAAACCTTCAATGTCAGTGTGTTTATTAAGGAACTGAACACGGTTCAATTCACCCCTTTCATTGCATAATAAAATCAAAACCCCTGAAAACACTATGTTTCCAAGGGTATGTGTTACTAATTTGTCCCTTTTATTCAAAAAGTAGTTATACAGGCATCATAGGCGGTCACCTGTTGCAACCGCCCCGGAGTAAGCATTTGACAACCGTTTCCTACCGTCCAAAAGAACGGTTGCTGATGCCGTGTATTCTACCCGGTAATTGCTTAATCAAAACTAAAGGCATCACCTTTTGCCATCTGTTCAATCGCATAACGCATTGCATCCATCAGGTGGTTGAAATCATCAATAGGGCGGTTCAGTTTCTTGCCCGTCTTGGCATCCTTATCCCACTGATAGTTGCTGATCTCTGTGATGAAATTCACGCAACGGGGATGAATGATAATGTGATAGTCCTGTATGAAGTCAATGCCGTTGTTGATGCTGTCCTTGCCCTTCCTTGCTTTCCTGATTCCTTTCAGACCAAGTTCACGCAAGCGGTCAATGCTCTTTGGTTCGGCTGAATCGGCTGTGATCTTCTCTTTCACATATCCCATCCTTTGAACCTGTTCGGCAATAGCTTCATTACTCATACCCGGCTGATACATTTCATCAAAGACCCAAATGGTCTTGCTTGACTGATCTATCAGACCACAAAACAGTGCTGACGGGTCATTTGTATAACCAAAGTCAAGACCGAATACAGACTTGACCCCGGCAATCGTCTTGACTTCATCAACACTGAACGCCTTTTCTTCCCAATTTTCATAGACAAGACCGTCTACAATACCCCAATCACCAAGACCCGCCACTTTGTAACGCCTTGGGTTTTGCTTCTTCATGGTTTCAAAGACTTTTAAGTCTGCCTTATCCAACCATTCATTGCACTTGTAATTGGTGGTCATTGCAAGGGTTTCATCATCTGTATTATCAAAAAACCGCTTCTTTATCCAGTGGTGTTCATTCCACGGGTTCAGTGTAAGGGTTATTTGCTTGAACAGTCCTGAACCGTCAGGAACAGCACCACGGATTGATTCATCAAGCATATTGAAATCATCTTCTGAACTGATTTCATACGCTTCTTCAATCCACATCCAACACAAGCAACCAATATCAACGGTTATTGATGTTACTTTCAGGGGGTCATCCAGTCCCCTGAAATAAATCTTTTGACCTGTCGGTTTATAGGTCATTTCAAGTGGTGATTCTTTGATTTCCCAAAAGGCATCAACGCCAAGGCGGTGAATCGCCCACTTCAATTCTGTGAAACAGGAATCTTTCAGGGTTCTGAAAGTCTTTCTGACCACAAGGGTATTTGCCTGTGGGTACTTCATCATATTGGTGATGTACCAAAGGGCAGTTGTTTTTGATTTCTTGGATGCACGGCTACCCTTGCATACCCTATATCTACCTTTCCAACGCCAAAAAGTACCGTAACCCTTACCAACCAGTTCAGGCAGCAGCACTTTCTTCTTGCCGGACTTTGTAGCCTTGTAATCTTCCGGGTACAGGATAAACTTCTGATACCCAAAAACATATTGTGAAGATATTCTGTTCTTGACCATAGACGATCACCGCCTAATCTTCAAGGGCATCTTCACCAGTGATAACAATAGGCTGTGTGATATTCACATCAATCTTGTCATTCCACATACCCAAATGCTTACCAAGTAATTCAAGTGCTTTCAGCTTTGGTGAAATCTTCACTTCCCTTTCAACACTTGACCCGGTTTCTGATTCAGACTGTTTATATTTCACGGATTCAATACAGGCAAGGTCATCTTCTGATGCACCGTCTTTTATTCTTCCGTGACTGTCAACAAGGTCTGTCATCTTCACAAAAGCAATGCGGGCAAGTTCTAAAACAACCCTGTCCTGATTGATTCCTGTTCTTTTGCTGCGTTCTGCCATTGCAACACTTATTGCCTGTTGAACCTTGACATTTGCCAACATCCTTGAACCTTGCTGATCTGCTGTTTTTGCCGAATAACCCGCACGAATGGCTGCTTGTGTTGCGTTCAGGTCAATCAGGTATTCTTCAACAAAACGCTGCTGTTTTTCAGTTAATTTTGCCGTTTTTGCCATCAAACAACACCCCTTTCATGTATTTTTGCAATAAAAAATCCCTGAAACATTACATTTCAGGGTGCAAATATCGGCAGTAAAAAATAAATTGCAGATAATTCATAAGAATTATCTGCAACCCAGTTTTTGCAAGTTTATCATAATTGTCTTGTATCTGTTTGTCAATCATCAGATTATTACCGATTATATCAGATATGTAAGGTTTTTATATGTTTCTTCAAACGCTGCAAGTGCCTTGTTGTGCAGTTCAACCGTGTAATTATAGGACTTTTTCATTTCCTTGGATGCCTGTTTCACTGTCTTGTACTGAACATACACTTTATACAACACCTGAACATAATTTTTATCACGCAAACCTCTGATTTCTTTGATGATCTGTTCTTTAGCATCTGCAAAACTGTCAATTTCTGCATTGATTTTATCATTGAAAGCAACATAATTTGTTACCTGTTTGCAAAGTGTATCACCTGACGGACTTGTCTGCACTCTATCCTTGGAATAATCTATTGCCCCTGTACTGCAAGCATTGATTTTCATTTCTTCAAGGCGTTCTAAGTCCTGATGGATATAAATATCAAATTCCTGTATCTGCTCTAAGTACCGCCGTGCAGTCAATTTTTTATTATTCATCACTTTCACCTATCCTTTCCCGGTTACGGTTACGCTTGCGGTTACGGTTAAAATCACCCTGAAAGCCTTTATTTTCAAGGGGGTTACGGTTAGTTACGGTTACGGTTAAACCCTTATACTCTATGTACTGGTGTGTAAGTTCACAAACTTCATTACCCATGACCTGACCCGCAAGTTCTTCTTCCACGAGCGGGAAAATGTCATCATTCATTGATACTGTGTCCTGTTTCTCAAATAATTCTAAAAGTTTATTTTCCATTCTGTTCACCCTTAACCTTTCACTACTTATTCATCTTTGACTATTTTTACATTCTTGGATGTAAACGTCATCATTGGTACTTTTTGAACTCGGATATGCAGTTTTCCAAATAACAGGATTCTAAATCTTTCTTTCTTTCCAAGGTACACTGATTATTGCACCTTCTGCATCATACTTTGAAAACTTTGAAATCTGCACTGATAGATTTGATATTTTTCTCACTTTCATCTATTTGTACTCCCTTCCTGTCTTGCTGTCCTTCAACTGAACACGTTCGGTCAGTTCAAATCCGGCTACCCTGATGACGTACTTCAATACCTTTATCAGATCATAAGCACGTTTGTCAGCTTCACTTTCTTCCCGGCTCACCTGACCTACTATTTTTTTGAACACACTGACCTGTGAACCTTGAAGGAAATCATCACCAATATCATCACCAATGTTTGCCAGTTTGCCGAACATCATTGAAGTATTGAACCTGTCCCCCAGTTCTTTCAGGTCAAGTGCTGAAATGTTCCGATCACCAAGGATTGCTTTGACACAATCCAAAAATGTACTTTTACCATTGGACTTGTCACCTGTCAGAATGAACGCCTTGCCTAACTCATTTCTTCTGTAAAAGCAGTAACCAATACATTCTTCCAACAATGCCCTGATCGCTGCATCACCACACGCTAACTTGTTCAGTGTACTATCTGCCAGTTCAGAATAGGCATCCGGCTTGTAGTCCCAAGGAATCTTGTTAGTAATAACAATGTCCGTGCTGAATGGTTTCAGTTCCCCGGTCACAAGGTCATATACACCATTGTTGAAAGCAATCAGGTTTGCATCTGACTGTTCTTTTTCATCAACGATCAGTTCCATGTAGTCAAGAACTTCCCGGCGTTGCATCTTTTTCAGGTTTGGAATGTGCTGAATCATGTTTGATTCAATTTCCTTGTAGCCATTGGAATACACACCGTCTTTGTATATGTGTAACTGTCCGTTGATTTTGATAACGTGTGCCGTGTTCTTCATAAACACTGCAAACTTGTCAAACAGGAATGTGCTGCCAAGGAAAAAAACAGGTTTCTGAAAAGCATCATCACGCAAGATCACTTCCAGTTCATCATCTGACAGCGGTTGTTTCAGAACAAACTTGTTCAGGATGCGGATGCACTCACGGGTTTCTTCAACCGTAAAATCATTTGCAGTCAGGGTCAGGATGTAATTGAAAAGTGCCTGATTCCTTCCATCTCCGGCATCCATATCAACAAAGTCTGCGGTTGCCTTGACCGGGAACAACCACTTGGGAACTTCCTGATATTGCCCGCCTTCTTCAATGTCCCATTCACAAAATCTTTCTTCACCGTCAATCTTGATAACCTCATAGGATAACTTACTGCCGACTTTTATATCAGCAGTAAGACCAACCGCCAACTGAACGTGTGTCCTGTTCCTTGTTATGCTGTGATTCTTAAACAGGAAGTGTTTACCTCTACTGGTACAGATCACCTTGCAGTTAAGTTGATATTCTTCAACTATGTTCATCAGGATTTCAGACTGTTCAGAATCGTCAATGTCAATAAGGATGGTATCATCAGCCAAGACCCCGCCAAAACCATTCAGGTTTTTAACTTCATCATAGGTTTTCCACTTGCTTCTGTTCTTCAATTTTTCAATACTTGCCTTGCCTTTGGTTTCAACATAACCTTTATATAGTGGCATTTTTTATCACCATCCTTTAAGTGATTTCTTGCATCACTTTTTTATAAAATTCCTTGTTTCTGACATTACAGTCAAAAGCCTTTTGCCTTTGCCATAACAGGGTTTTCAAATTCCTAAGTTCTTTCTTCTGTTCCTTCAATGTGTTTCTTGGTTCTTTTAGGCGTTCCCTGTACTTTTTTACATCAGCATTGCGATCCTTCCAAACCTTTGTGTTCTTCCTGTGTGAATCCCGGAGAAGCTGCGAGTTTTTAACACCCGTCTGAATCTGTGAAATACGGTGCTTTGTCTGTCTGATCTGCTGTTCTGCATACTTGACTTTTTGTGTGTACCCTTCAATATAGATACTGTGTTCCTTCTGAACCTGTTCAAACTGTTCAAACTGTTCAGTCTGTTCCTGAATAAATTCTTTCATCTGCTGTTCACATTCAGGTGTGAAACTGCTTCTGATAACTTTCAGCAGTTTCCTGACCTTGGCAATTCTGCGTTCTGAAAAAAATTCTTCAAGATGAACTGTCATTGAACCATTTTCATATCTGATTTCTAAATCCACGAAAACCTTCCTTCCCGGTGTTACGCTACAACACCAAATTGTTTCAAACGTTTCTTCGCTAAATCTATGTACCACTGCCTATCAAGTTCAGGCGGTGTCTTTACCCCAACAACTGAATCATTAAATATGAAACAGTGGTCAGGGGTATTTCCAAACTTTTCACCCTTGGCTTTCATCTGTTTACGTTTCAGCAGTCTGCCATGCTGCTGATTGTTGGATGCAAATACACGGTATGACTTATAAGTGTATCTGTCCTTGTCCGGGTATTCATATACTGTCTTGATGACCCTTTTGCCTATATGACTGATAACCGGGTTGCAATGCTCATGTTCCACCCAATCATACTTGTCTGATAACTTGACAATCTTCTGAAACATAATCAGGTCATCACACTGATTGATGGTCTGTTCAACCGGGG